>UEXW01000114.1_pt1 | contig 70808 bp, 61 predicted proteins | sample 4301151 | NCBI WGS metagenome assembly UEXW01 (sample SAMEA4773176, study PRJEB27434) | metagenome | biome: 2259; feature: agricultural soil; material: soil | place: USA | collected 2014-09 | depth 0.25 m | reverse complement strand
TTGCCGGACTGCGGTCCACCACGAAAGTGATGGAATTACCACCGGCGCCTACCGTGCGCGCGCCTGCTCTCGACCCTACGAAAAAGGAGAAAGTGCTGGAACCCTGGAAGAAGTGGTCCGGCGACTTCATTTCCTCGGACGCTTTTGTGGAAACTCTGTACAACGATCTTACAGGTAAGAAAGACGGCAAGTTTATCAAGCACAACTAGAGCAGTTCAGCGCGAGGCCGAAGGAACGGTAACGCCAGCAATGCAATGAGCTGTTGCCTTAGCGGACTTCGCGGCCCTGAGCGTTCTCGGCGGTTAAGAGCCTTTCCCAGAAGATGGAAGAATCCTACTTACTCAGCACAACCTCACCATTCTCGACTTTAATCCCGCTCACCGACTCCGGAAGCTTCAGCCGGTCGCGTTGTTCCATCAGGCGCTTTTGCAACTGGTCGTTGACCAGTGACACTGGTATCTCGAGATCCCCGACCTTGATCTTGGTAGGTTCCAGAGTCGCATAGCCATCCTTGGAACTGAGATGCCCTTCGAGCGTCACCCAAACGTCTTTCCCTGCAATGCGCGTCAGGAACTGACCTTTCGCGACGTCTCCTTCGAAATTGACTCGGTAGTCCTTGATGTCTGGTTCCCCTGTCCCGAGATCACCAGACAAGTTCTCACCGCTGCCTCCAGATGAGGTTGAAGTTGGAGCTGAGGTTCCCGACAACGCGCCAGCGGCCTGAGCGATCGCCGCATTGACCTCCTGCGCTGAAAGTCGAACTTCCGTGCTTTGTCCTGGAATTTTCGGCTGCTCGAGTTGCTCGATCTTGTTCTGGTAAGACTGTACGTTAGCCGCGATCGCGGCGGGCGGCAACGGCGGCGCCACGGGCTGCGGTTTTCGCAACACAAGCACCAGCGCAGCAACCGACACCGTTAAGGTCGCAACGCTGATAACACGATCAGCCTTGATTTTCATGGTGCTCTCCAAAACCCGGGAAACGCATCAACGACTAATGCTATGCCGTGGAGACGACCCGTTTGAGATGACTGAAGGTGTTGGCCGATGGCTCGGAGTGCCACCAAAACGCCGCTTATTGCGCGGAAGAAATCTACACTCAGTCCACGCGACGTCTCTAACCCTCAAGCTTCTTCGTCAGCAACTCATTCACAACCTGCGGGTTGGCCTGCCCCTTGGAAGCTTTCATCACCTGCCCCACGAAAAATCCAATCATGGTCTTCTTGCCTGCTCGGTATTGCTCAACCTGCTTGGGATTTGCTGCCAGGAGTTCCTCAACAATTTTCTCCAAGGCGGAAGTATCGCTCGATTGCACCGGCCGGCCTTCTTCCTCGTATACGGCGGGGAAATCCTTCCCGCGCTCAAAGCTTAGGTCATACAAGTCCTTGAGCATCTTGCCCGAGATCGCGCCCGACTCCACCAGGTCAGCGGACATCGCCACGCCCTGCATCGATAGCGGCGATTGGCCAATCTCGAGGTTCTTCGCCTTGAGCCGTCCCATCAGTTCACCTTGCACCAGGTTAGCCACGCGCTTGGGATTCTTGGCGGCTTTAGCGGCAGCTTCGAATTGGTCCGCCAGTTGCCTGGTGTAAGTGAGCACGCCAGCATCGTATTCGGTAATGCCGTAATCCTTGACCATGCGTTCCCGGCGCGCTTCGGGCAGTTCCGGGAGTTGTTTTGTAATCTCCGCCTTCCACTTCTCATCCACCACCAGCGGCAGCAGATCAGGTTCCGGGAAGTAGCGGTAGTCGTGGGCCTGCTCCTTTGAGCGCATGCCGTAGGTTTTACCCTCGTTCGCGTTGTACAGGCGCGTTTCCTGGGTGATCTTCCCGCCCGAGTCGATTACCTCAACTTGTCTGTCGATCTCGTACTCAAGCGCCTCTCGAATGAACCGAAACGAGTTGACGTTCTTGATCTCGGTCTTGGTCCCCAGCTCTTTTTGCCCGCGCGGGCGCACGCTGATGTTGGCGTCGCAGCGCAACGACCCTTCTTCCATATTGCAGTCGCTCACACCGGTATAGAGGATGATTTCCTTAAGCAGAGTGAGGTACTCATAAGCTTCTTCGGGAGATGAGATGTCCGGATCGCTAACAATCTCGATCAGCGGCACACCGGTCCGATTCAAATCGATGGCCGTCTTTTCCGCCGCATCGGAGAATCCTTCATGCAGGCTCTTGCCCGCGTCCTCTTCCAGGTGAACGCGGGTGATGCCGATTTTCTTTATGCTCTCGTTAAGTTTGATTGCGATGAACCCGTGTTCCGCCAGCGGCTTGTCGTACTGCGAAACCTGGTAGCCCTTGGGCAGATCCGGATAGAAGTAGTTCTTACGTGCAAAGATCGAAGTCTCACTGATCCGGCAGTTCAGGGCGGTCGCCGCGAGCACCGCAAACTCCACGGCTTTGCGGTTTAAAACCGGCAAGGAGCCGGGCATTCCCAGGCAGACCGGGCACACATTCGTGTTGGGCGGATTTCCAAAACGTGTAGAACACGAACAGAAAATCTTGGTCGCCGTCAAAAGCTGGACATGAACTTCCAGGCCGATCACCGGCTCATACTTGACACGAGCCGTGACATCGGAGTCGGGAGTAGTCACCATACTCAGCGATTATAGCCCGGACAATGAGGGCTTCTCGCCGGGGCGTGCTGGAGGCTTGTTCTGAAGGTTAGAACTCGAGATCAACTCTGAAAGCCCAGCCAGGCCCGAGGAACGACTGAAACAACGCAACGACCGTCCGCAGCCCGTAAATGCGTTTGGAGCTACTTCTCGAATGGAATCTCAAAATACAAAAGTTCGTTTCCCTTGCCGTCGCGAATGCCGGTCAAATAAAAACGCGCTCCTGCCAAAGGGGAAGAAATCCCGCTCACGTCAAAGAACAGGAATCCCGATTGCGTCGAATGCGGCTCAACCGCCTTGGCGGTGAACTGCGCGGCGTCGATCTCGTCGAGCGCTTTTTTGCCCACCGCACCTTTTACCTTGGTTCTCGGGAAAGGAAGTGGATACGTGCTCCGATTGGCGGAGATGTGTGACAATCGACGGTAGAGATCATCGTTCGATGCCGCCCCGAGCTTTTCCCGACGCGACGTGATCAACTGTGCGCGCATCGCAGCCAGCGACATGGGTTGATCGCTATCGTTGGTTACAACCAGGAAAATTGGAAGGAACCCCTCTTCCCCCCATTTGACGGAAAAGACCTGCGCCTTATCGGGCGTGTCATAAGGATCAACCGCGACGGCGATAGATTCACTGGAGTGTGCGTCGTGCGCGGGATAGGTTTGCGCCGCCTTGGCCGCTGGCTTGACGAACTCTTTTGCCGCCAGAGCCAGCACGCTAAACACCACGATCAGCAGAGGAGCCTCTAATGGAAACCAACCCCTGCGCCCGAATTTCCACATGAATTGATTATAGCGTCGCCGGGTGGATTGAATGTCTTTCTGGAACTCCTTGCCATTTAGAATGGCGTCATTCCATGTACCTGCTCTACAGCGCGCTCCTGTCAGCGGGATTGTTCCTCAGCCTACCCTACTGGATTTTCCAGATGGTGCGTCACGGGAAATATCGCCACGGCTTCCTGCAGCGTCTGGGTCGGGTGCCGTCATCACTGGCCCCTCAGTGGCCGCGACATACCATCTGGTTTCACGCGGTTTCAGTCGGGGAGGTCCTTGCCATCGGCGGCCTGGTTGACCACATGCGCCTCCGCTGGCCTACCTGTCGCATCGTGGTCTCCACGACTACCGACACTGGACAAAAACTCGCGCGCACCCGATTCGGTGACGAGAACGTCTTTTATTTCCCGCTGGACCTCCGCTTCGCCATCCGTCCGTACCTGGAAGCCCTTCGCCCCAAACTGGCGGTGATTGCGGAAACCGAATTCTGGCCAAACTTCCTTCGTCTCGCGAAGCGGAGCGGAGCGCGTGTCGCCGTCGTGAATGCCCGCATCTCCGACCGCTCATGGCCCGGCTACAAGCGCCTTGGCTGGTGGCTGCCGTCAGTCATCTCGCACGTGGACTTGTTTCTCGCCCAGACCTACGAAGATCAGAAGCGGCTGGTGGATATCGGTGCCGTCCCCGAGCGCGTGGAGGTTACCGGCAATCTCAAGTTCGACATCGCGCCGCCTCCACCGCCCCCTGTCGTCGCAAGTCTGCGTGACAATTTCCAGAAGTCCGGCGCTGCTCCTATCCTGGTCTGCGGCAGCACAGTGGACGAGGAAGAGGAGCGTATGCTGCTGCAGGCCTTTCAGAACATCCTGGCCAGCCACAGCCGAGCCGTGATGATCCTCGCTCCCCGGCACCCCGAGCGCTTCCCGGTAGTCGCCGCGCTGCTGGAAAGTCTGGGAATCCGCTTCTGGCGTCGTTCGCTCTGGAACGGCGAACCCATCTCTGGCGGCGTCATTCTGCTTGACACCATCGGAGAACTCGCCGCCATCTACGGACTCGCCGACATTGCTTTTGTCGGCGGTAGCCTGGTTCCCAAGGGCGGGCACAACATCATCGAACCCGCGCGCCACGGTGTCGCCATCGTGGTCGGCAATCACACCGAAAATTTTCGCGACATCATCTGGCTCTTCCAAACCCACAACGCCGTTCGAATCGTTGGCCCGGCGGAATTGCCTCTGGTATTGATGGAACTGATCTCCAACGAAGCCGAGCGCAAGGCCTTGGGCCAGCGTGCCTCCGAGACTCTGCGCGCCCAGGCCGGGGCCACCGCAAAGACATTTGCCGCCCTGGAAAAATTGCTGGCGCCGGCGCCCGAGCATTCCCCCGTGGGTGTAGAACCATCGTGAACCCCGCGTCTGCAATCTATGGAGCCGCAGTTGGAGGGCGCAACCTTCTCTACGATCGTGGAGTTCTGCCCGTCCGTTCTCTGCGCGGCCCGGTAGTCAGCATCGGCAACCTCTCCGTCGGCGGCTCCGGCAAAACTCCGTTTGTGATCCTCCTGGGTGAGCTTTTGAAAGCGCGAGGAATAAAGTTCGACGTGCTCTCCCGTGGCTACGGCCGGAAGACCAGCGGAGTATTCTTGGTCGATCCCGGCGGATCTGCCAGGCAATTTGGCGACGAGCCTTTGCTGATTGCCCGCCGCCTGGAAGTGCAAGTTGTACTTGGCGAGGACCGCCATACAGCCGGCTTATTTGCCGAAGCAAAGTTTGGTCCGCAGCTCCATTTGCTCGACGATGGATTCCAACACCGCGCCCTCGCCCGCAACTTCGACATCGTGCTGGTCACTCCCGACGACGCGCGCGACTCGCTTCTGCCCTCTGGTCGCCTGCGCGAGCGGCTAGCTTCGTTGCATCGAGCCGACGCAGTTGTCCTCACCAGTGGAGCCGAGCCCGAAAGCTTTCCGCTCGATGGCAAGCTGGTCTGGCGTGTGCGACGCGGCATCGCACCCACACATGTTGCCGGCCGCCCGGTGGCGTTCTGCGGCATCGCCCGTCCGCAGAACTTCATGCTCCAACTCCGCAAAGCCGGTATCGAACCCGCCGCCGAAGCGATCTATCGAGACCATCATGCCTACACGGGAACGGACATCCGAGAATTGCTGGCCCTGAAGGCGAACAGTGCCGCCGACGGCTTCGTGACCACCGAAAAAGATGCCATTAACCTGGGCGCCTATTTTTCCGCGCTGCAGCCGCTGGCAGTCGTCCCTGTCAGGATGGAGTTGCTCGACGCCGCTAACGCCGTGGATACCATGCTGCGGATCGTCGACGAGCGATTGAGCCGGTCATGAGAGAATCTTGCTTTCTGAAACGATCCATTGCGAATGACCAAGCACCCCAAAGAAACCGACCGCCTCAAGAAGATCGTCGAGGCGTTCCCCAAAACTACGGTCACAGTTCTGGGCGACCTGGTTGCCGACGAATTCGTCTACGGTGAAATCTCCCGTGTCTCGCGCGAAGCTCCGGTCCTGATCTTGAAGCACCGCGAGCGAACGCTGGTTCCAGGCGGCGGCGCGAATGCCGTGTGTAATCTGGCCGCCCTCGATGTCAATGTCCTGCCCGTCGGTGTAATTGGCGATGACGAGCCAGGCCGCCTGCTGATCAAAGCGTTCCGTCACCAACACATTGCGGTGAGCGGTGTGCTCAAAGACAAAGGGCACACCACTGTGACCAAGACGCGCATCCTGGCCGGCATGACGCACTCCGCCCGCCAGCAAGTCGTGCGTGTAGATCGCGAACCTGAAACACCTCCCAACTCGCACCTCACGCGTGAGTTGGTGTTGGCGGCGCGGGAGTATGCGCGTGCCTCGGATGCTCTGCTGGTGTCCGACTACGGCTATGGGTCGGCGACACCGGCGATCTTGAACGCGGTCCGCGCCAAAGGGCGCTTGAGCGGGATGCCAGTCACGCTCGATTCCCGCTTCCGCATGCTTGAATACTCCGGCGTCACCGCAGCCACGCCGAACGAGCCTGAAGTCGAAGAGTGTTTGCACATGAAAATTGGTCAGGATTGGGCGCAGGTCGTCGCTGCCGGCGAGCAGTTGATGTCGCGGATGAAACTGCAGTCGCTCGTAATTACCCGAGGCCGCGATGGCATGGCCGCCTTCACGGATCGTCACAAGCCGATCGACATCCCCATCTTCGGTTCCGATGAAGTAGCGGATGTGACCGGTGCGGGCGATACCGTAATCGCGACTTTCACGGCAGCGCTCGCGGCCGGAGCTACCACCGAGGAAGCGGCCCAACTCGCAAACTATGCGGGTGGCATCGTCGTCATGAAAAGAGGCACAGCCACCGTGACACGGCAGGAGTTGTTACATGCGGTGGAAACAACGCCGCCCGCCACAAGACCCCATTGAACACATCGTCCAAATCCAAGATCGTTGACCGAGCCACGCTCCGCCAACGCGTCGACCAGTGGCGACGTGAGGGAGACCGCATCACCCTGGCCAACGGCTGCTTTGACCTCCTGCATGTCGGCCACGTGCGCTACCTGCACGCCGCCAAAGAACTCGGGGGTCGACTGGTGGTGGCGATCAACTCTGATGACTCTGTGCATGCCTTGAAGGGGGAAGGCCGCCCCCTGATGCCCGCCGATGAACGTGCCGAAATACTTGCCGCGCTGGCGGACGTCGACGCGGTAGTTATCTTCCCCGAGATTGATGTGCGCGCTCTGATCCGTGAGATTTACCCGGACGTGCAAGCCAAGGGAACCGACTACACCTCCGACAGCGTTCCCGAAGGTGACGTGGTCCGTGGATATGGTGGCCGAGTAGCCATCGTCGGCGATCCCAAGGATCACTCCGCCAGCGAGATCATCCGCACCCGGCTCACGCCGCGCAAGGCGTAAGGGCATGAACACCTCGATCACGTCCTCCAAGATCCAGCGCATTCTGATTGTGCGTCTCAGTTCCATGGGTGACGTGATCCACGCCCTTCCCGCAGTTGTCATGCTGCGCGACGCATTTCCGGCTGCGACCATTGGGTGGCTGATCGAAGAACGCTGGGCCGAGTTTCTATGTACGCTGCCTACGCCGCGTTCCGGCGCGCGGTCACCGCAAAGACCATTGGTGGACATCGTTCACACGGTCAACCTGAAGCGCTGGCGCAACTCGCTTCTCTCTACGCAGACCTGGGAGCGGATCGCCGCCGGCTTGAGCGATCTTCGCGCTGTTCACTATCAGGTCGTGCTCGACCTGCAGGGTGCAGTGCGCTCCAGTATTCTGGCGCGCTGGTCGGGAGCACCCGCAATTTATGGAGCATCCCGACCCCGCGAGAACATCGCTTCGGTTTGGTACACGCGCAAGGTGATCGCCGAACGCAAGCACGTGGTCGAGCAATATTCCGAGTTGGCGCAGTTCTTGATCGGACATCCAGTTCCGATTCCCAGCGCCGTGCTCCCGTCTGATCCGGTCGCAGAGGAGTTTGTGACAAAGCGCCTGTCGGAAAAAAGTATCCGTGAATTTGTGATTCTCAATCCAGGGGCTGGCTGGGGGGCGAAACAGTGGCCCGCCGAGCGGTATGGCGAACTAGCCAAGGCACTGGCACGACAAGCCGTGAGGTCGATCATCAACTTCGGCCCCGGCGAGGAAGGGCTAGCCAAGACCGCGGAAGCATCCAGCGCCGGCGCCGCCGTGGCAATGTCCTTCTCCGTCAGCGAATTGCTAGCCTTGACCCGGCGTGCGCGTCTATTCGTGGGCGGAGACACCGGACCGATGCATCTGGCAGCCGCCTTGCGCATCCCGGTCGTCGCGATTTTCGGACCTACCGACCCAGTGCGCAACGGGCCCTTTAGCACGCGGAGCATCGTGCTCCGCCGCCCGAATAGTCCCACCACCCTGACGCGCCGCCCCCAACCCGACCCAGGGATGCTCGAGATCACAACCGATCAGGTTGTCGCATCTGCAAGCGCGTTGCTGGAGGGCGCCAGTGGCTGAGTGGTCCACCATCGCACGCCGCATCCGCGTTCCCATGGGATTCGTCCTGGCGTTGTTTTATTTGTGGATCGCACGCCCAACTTGGACGTCGATCGCAATTGGAACTCTGATCACGATTCCAGGCATGCTGCTACGCGCGCTGGCTTCAGGTCATGTTAAGAAGAACGAAGAGTTGACGACGTCAGGTCCGTATGCCTATACGCGAAACCCTCTCTATCTCGGTTCGCTCATCATGGCCGTCGGCTTCGCTGTAGCGGCGCGGAGTGGATGGGTGCCGCTGTTGATGGTGCTGATGTTTGTGGTGATCTATGTACCGGTGATCCGCGCCGAAGAAGCTTTCCTGCGCCAGAAGTTTCCCGACTTCGGAGAATACGCCCGCAGGGTGCCTCGATTGCTGCCTCGACTCAACCCCTACTCCCCGGTGACAACCACCTTCTCGCGCCAACGCTACTGGCAGCATCGCGAGTACAAGGCGGCGTTAGGTACCGCAGCCCTCATGACAATTCTGGTGGTGAAACTGCTTTGGAGGCGGCGCTAGCAGAACATGTCCGACGGATGCTTTGAAAAGCACCCTTGGCTGGTCGCTAGCCTCGCACTGTTGTGTGGCCTCGCAAACCCTTACCAGGCCGTCTAGGTCCGCCCCAATAGCCTGATGAGCATGGTCGGCTGGGCTTTCGCGTAATCTGTTTTCTGGCCTTCTGGGACTGTTAGTGACCGCCATCTCTGATTACTTTTCGAAGCCGGATACTTAGCCCCAAGCTAACAAGGGGACCTCGCTATCTCTACTTCTTCGCCACCAGTCCCTTAGCCCGGCTCAACTCCGGACGATCGGAATTCGACCCTGCACAAACTTTCACCAGCTCCGCGTAGTACTGCGAGGCTTTTTCCTGCTTCCCCGCCATCTCCGCCGCCTGCGCCGCGCCATACAGCCCATTGAACCGGTTGGGGTTGAACTTCAGATCTATCTCATATTCCGCAAGCGCCTGCTCGGGTCGCTTCGCGATCATGAGAATCTCAGCGAGCATCTCGCGAGTAGGGATCCCCTGGGGTTCTTCTCCCAGCGAATCTTCTTTGTCCGCCATCGGGCGCAGGGCCGCAATCGCCTCGTCGTATTTGCCTTCGGCTACCCGCAACCATGCCAAGGCCTGATCGTGATCGTCATCCACCGCTTCCGCAAGGTCTTTCTTCTTGTCAGCCACCAGCTTCTTGCGAATTGCGTCGATCTGCTCCGCCTCTTTGCGAACTTGCTCGGCGTTTCCCAAGTGCGCGGCTCCGATCGCTCGCGCCCGGTAGGTCTCCGAATCCTCGGATGCAGTAGCACCCGGCACTGGAGCAAGCGCGGCGGCGTCTTGCCAATGGCGCATTTCCAAAGGATAGAGCGCCAAAAAGTGTACCAGCGCTGAAATCCGAGGATCGAATCCCATGCCATACATGTCATGAGCTACGCTCGGCATCATCCTGACTTCTTCGATCAATGCCTTCGCATCTGCGTCCCGTCCGCTCTGCAGGTACGCGTAGAACAGGAAATCCATGGCGTGGAATTGATGTCCTTCACCTCCCATGTGCATGGCCGCTGTTTTGCGCGTCGCCGCGATCGAAGCGAGGTTCGAACTAATGTCATCGGGCCACAGTCCCACCCGGGCAAAGATGTGTGAAGGCATGTGCAAAGCATGGGGAGCCATGGGACCAATCTGCGCGTAGTGGCGCGCCGCCGGCAGTCCCAGTTGTGCCAGTTGCGGCTTGTCGTACGCATGGATCAGGTAATGCGCTACCCCTGGATGATCGGGCTCGATTGCAAAAAGTTTCTCCAGCACGGCCGCCGCTTTTTTGTCGGCCGTGAAGTTTGGGTCATTGTCGTCGGCGGATGCAAGCAGTGACAGCGCATAAAACGCGGCCGCTTCATGATCGTCGGGGTTGCGCTGGAAAACCTTCTCCATGGCATTTGAATAAGCGGTCGCCCGTCGATCGTACTTCCCCTTGGAGCCATAGAACGTCTTCATCGCGTCGATGTAGTCGCGCTCGCGGGCGGTGTTCGCATTCAAGGACCGCGCCTTCTTGATCTCCGCGCGAGCCTTCTTGGTGGTGGCGGCATCCGGGTGATTCCACAGCTGATGCCATTGGCTCATGGCCAGTCCCCACTGTGCCATGGCACACTTCGGATCGTCCTGGGCGACCTGTTCGAATTGTTTTTCCGACTCCTCGTACCAGAAGGAATGCAGCAGAGCGACGCCCCGTTCAAATGGCTTCTGCACGGTGGGCGCGCAAGAGACGGGAAAGTGCACGGTGCCTAGTTGCTGCTCGGACAGTTCCTCGTGATGATGTCCTTCATCATCGGCAAAAAGGCAGAAGGCAAATGAAAGCAGGACCGCAAAAGTGAGCAGGTAAGTCTTCATGGGATACCCCGCCTAGATGCGAGTCTAGCCGCGCTAGATGGCGCGGGTCAATTTTGGAGACCCCGGCGCGCCAGCCGCCTTGGTGCTGCACCCTTCGTGGGTGCCCCACCCTTCCGCGCCTTTTGCGGAGGGTGGGGATTTTCCGCGGAACATGCCGACTGTGGCCGACGGCACAGCCCAGCGGTCACGATCGATTAAAATGACAAAGCCACCCCGGGCCTCCCAGCATGTTCAAGAAAATTCTCATCGCCAACCGTGGGGAGATCGCAGTCCGCGTGATCCGCGCCTGCCGCGAACTCGGAATCCAATCGGTGGCTGTCTATTCGGATGTTGATCGCGCATCGCTACACGTGCGGAAGGCGGACGAGGCCTACCGTATCGGGCCGCCAGCCGCCGCCGAATCGTACCTCAATATCGACAAGATTCTGGACGCTGCTCGCCACAGTCGCGCCGATGCGATTCATCCCGGCTACGGCTTTCTGTCCGAGAATCCGCACTTCGCTCATGCCTGTGCAGGAGCGGGCATCAAGTTCATCGGCCCCACGGCAGCTTCGATGGAAATGATGGGTTCCAAAACGCGTGCCCGCCAGCACATGGAGAGAGCCAAAATTCCGTTTGTGCCCGGTACATCGCGAGCCCTCGATTCTCCCGAAGAAGCCGCGCAAGTAGCTGAGAGAATCGGCTATCCCGTCATGCTGAAAGCGGCGGCGGGCGGCGGAGGAAAGGGGATGCGCCTCGTATATACCCCAGACGAACTGTCCTCAGCGCTGGCAAGTGCCCAAAGCGAGGCCCAGAGAGCCTTCGGCGACAACGAAGTCTACCTTGAGAAGGCGATCATCAACCCTCGCCACATCGAGATGCAGATTCTCGCCGATGAGCACGGCAACACGGTCTACTTAGGCGAACGGGAATGCTCGATCCAGCGACGTCATCAGAAAGTGCTCGAAGAGGCGCCCTCGCCGATCGTCGATCCCGATATGCGGCGCCGGATGGGGGAAGTTGCGGTGCGTGTCGCGCAGGCTGCCAGCTACACGAACGCCGGCACGATTGAGTTTCTCGTCGATCAGCACAAGAACTTCTACTTCCTCGAAATGAACACGCGTCTGCAGGTGGAACATCCGGTAACCGAACTGACCACCGGCCTCGACCTCGTGCACCTGCAGGTTCGCATCGCTGCCGGGGAAAAATTGCCGTTCCCACAAGACGACGTCCGCCTCCGTGGCCATGCGATCGAGTGCCGCATCTACGCCGAAGATCCCGACAACAATTTCTTCCCCAGCCCAGGAAAGATCACTCTACTGCTGGCCCCGTCGGGTCCCGGAATCCGCCGTGACAGTGGGATGTACGAAGGCTGGACCGTGCCCATCGAATACGACCCGCTGCTGGCGAAATTGATCGGCTATGGCAGCGACCGGGCACAGGCCCGGTCACGGCTCGTGCGTGCGCTGAATGAGTATTTTGTAGGCGGCATCAAGACCAATATCTCCCTGTTCCGCCGCATCCTGAATGACGAAGAGTTTCATAACGGTCAAGTCGATACCGGATATCTCGATCGGCTGCTCGCGCGTCCGGCCGCCGACCAGACGCTGGATGCCCGAAGTGCGGAAGTCGCAGCCATTGCGGCTGGAGTGTTTGCCGTTCTCGATCCAGGCATGCTGGCGCAAAACAATGGATGTGTGACACCCGCTGCCAATGCATCCTCAAATTGGAAGAAGACGGCAAGAGCAGAGTCCTTGCGCGAATGAAGAAACAACACGACCGAGGGGCAAAGCCGCCAACGGGCGGTTAAGCCGGACCGCTGAAGAGTAACAACCGACCCATGACCTACGACGTCACGATCGAAGAAAAACACTACCGTCTCGAACTGAACCATTTCGAGAGCCGCTGGGAATGCCGTCTGGACGGGCGCGCCATCGAGATTGATGCCGTTCTAGCACGCCGCGACGTCCTCTCCATCATCATGAACGGCAAAGCCTACGAAGTGAAACGCGAACGCACGCCCACCGACATGCATCTTTGGGTGGGCAGTTCCCGGTATGCCGCCCAAGTCCGCGACCCGCGATCGCTGCGCAGTCGCGCTCGCGCTGACGACGGCAGAGGTCCAAGGAAATTGATCGCACCGATGCCGGGTAAAATCGTGCGCGTGCTGGTGCAGGAAAATGCTCAAGTGGACGCAGGTCAGGGACTGCTGGTAGTAGAAGCTATGAAGATGCAGAACGAAATAAAGTCCCCGAAGAAAGGCGTGATTCGCAAACTAGTCGCTGCCGCAGGAGCAAGCGTGAGCGCCGGTGACGTACTGGCTGTAGTGGAATAGCGGCGATTCCCGATCCGAGTCCGTCAGTTCGACCGGTCCACTGGTCTCACTTCGTCGCGCCCACGTTCTTAAGAATCTCGTCTGCGTAATAGTTCTGTACCTTGGCCGAGTCGCGCAGAACCTCATAGTAGGCAGCTTTCAGCAGCTGTTCTCGCCGATCCATCAATTGGGAGCGGATGGCCTGTTTCACGCGCGGATCGCCGAATTCCCGCTGGCCCGCGGGTTCCTTCGAAATCAGCTTCACAATCCGAAACGCTGCCGGTCGCTTGGTCGGGGGATCGACTACCGTAATAATGGTGCTGTACTGCCCGGGTTTGAGCTTCAGCACGGTTTCGCGCGTCACGGGATCGGTACGTTGCAGCGACGACTCGGGGCTGAACCCCAGGTCGCCGCCGTTGCCAGCCGTTTCGGTGTCCTCGGAGTAGTTCATCGCAAGCGTGGCGAAATCGTCTCCGCTATCCAGGCGGTTGGAAAGCATCTGAATTTTTTTGCGGGCCTCCGCTTCGTTCTGGGCCTTGTCATTCTTGAGGTTGTGCACCTGCGGATTCGGCTGCGCCGTCACAAAGATTTGCGCCAGGTGGTATTGCGCCTCGATCAGGTTGAACTCCCCCTTGTGGGCGTTGTAGTAGTCGTTGACGTCCTGGTCGGTGACGGTGATTTTGGAGGTGACCTCCTTGTTCATCACTTTCTCGACCGTCAGCGAACGCCGCAAATCGCGCTTGAAATCGTCCGCCGTAATTCTCTTTTCCTTCAGTTTTTGGTCGAACTGCTCTTGGGTGTAGGGCGACTTGATCTCATTCAGTTTGCGGTCGACTTCATCATCGGTAGCCAGCAAGCCAAGCTTTTCGGCGCGCCGCATCAGGATCTCGTCATCGATCAACTGGCGCAGAATGCTCAGCCGCAGACTGGTGGCTTGCTCTCCCACCGGTTGCTGGTCGGTCCCCGACGTCTGGTTCTGGTAGTACTTCTCTACGTCCCCGCGGAAAATTTTTTTTCCGTCTACGGTAGCCGCAACGTCGCTCCCTCCCTGGGTCGACGGGCACGCGTTCAGGAAAAACAGCGCACCCAAGAGAAAGCTTGCCAGCGCGCAGCGGGACAGCATCGAATTGAGTTTCAAGAGAAGGTCCTCTTTAACTTCAACAGGCGAAATAGCCGGCTTCATTGGGTTGCCGGACTCGTCGGAGTCGGCGAAGCATCCGCATGGGCGGGTGGTTGCACACCGGCCAGCGTGAGCGCACGGTCCAGCGCGGCGCGCAGTTCGTTGACTGGAAGCGCGCCGTCCAGTTGTTCTCCGTTGATAAACAGAGTTGGCGTCGCGGTCACACCGATGGAGTCCCCCTCGTGCAGCGAAGCCTTTACGGCATCCTCATTCTGCGCCTTGATGCACGCGTGCAGTTTGACCACGTCCACGTTGTGTTGCTGTCCAGTCAGCAGGGTGGCGCGGTCCACTGCGTCGAACTGGGCTTCCGATCCCTTGGCCGCGTTCACGACGTGCTGGTTGGCGTGCAAGTAGTCGGCCAGGGCCCAGTAGGCATCGTTGTTTTGCTCGGCAAGGCAGTTGGCATCCACGGCGGCGTGCGTGGCCCAGGGATGTATCTCGGCGAGGGGATAATCCTTGTAAATGAACAATACGCGGTCGCCATACTCCTTCAGAATGCCGGGGAACAAGGTGGAATGCATGCGGGAACAGAACGGACACTGAAAGTCGTCGTAGTTGACGACCACGACTTTCGCGTCCTTGCTGCCCCGCGTCGGCCGTCCCTTGAGGTCGACCTTGCGCATCAGTTCGGCGTTCGGATCCTTGGTGAGATCCAGCTTGGTCAGTCGGACCAGCGTCTTGCCGTCCTTGGAGAGCAGAAAATCATACTCATCCTTCCTCGTTCCTTTCACGAAGGAGAGCTTGACCGCGTCGTAGTTTGGAAACTCACTGGGCTTCAAAGGCCCGATCGTGACCTGGACATCTGGGGGCAGGTGGTAGAACGAGCGCACCTGGCGCTCGATCGCCTTAGCCGTCTCGGAAGGAGTCGACTGTGCGGAACAGCCCAGGCAAATGAGCAGGAGAACGAAAAAAGACCGATGGAGCAGCGTCACTAAGAACCGCCTTAACATTAGGGCTAACAGGAAATTATCTCATACGGGCTTTGCCCAGGGCTGGCAATAGCCGGGGGATTTCAGGTCGAATTCAGCCCGTGCGGAGCAGATTGCCGACGGGCAACAGCGCGTTCATCGAGCCGGAGCGGAAGCCCTCTAGATCGAGGGTAACGAACTTAAATCCCAAGTCCTTGAACAGACGCGCGAACTCCCGCGCCATAACCGGATCCAGTGCACGGCAGAGTTCGTCTTGGGCCACCTCAATGCGCACGATCTCCCCATGGTGTCGCACACGAAACTGGCGGAAGCCCAGCCCACGCAGCGCATCCTCTCCCCGTTCCACCACCGACAGCGCCTCGCGAGTTACCGGGCGGCCGTACTCGATGCGAGAAGACAGGCAGGCAGAAGCCGGTTTGTCCCAGATTCGTAGTCTCGCCGTCTCGGCCAGCTGGCGAATCTCCTGCTTGCTCAGACCTGCCTCGAGCAAGGGTGCTGAAACATGGTGTTGCCGTGCCGCTTGCTGTCCAGGCCGGTAGTCTCCTTCATCGTCGAGATTCACCCCATACGCGATCGAGTCGAACCCGTGCTTTGCGCGGAACGCCTCCATCACGGTGAACAGTTCGTCTTTGCAATGAAAGCACCGGAGCGCGTCGTTGCGGATATACTCGGGCCGGTCGACCTCCTCGGTCGCGATGACTTCTAGGGGGATGCCCTGCTCCTTGGCAAACGAAATCGCGTCGTCGAGCTGGTTGCGAGCGATACTGGGAGAATCAGCGATCACCGCGAGCATATCCCCAGCCAGCGTCTTATGGGCCATCCACGCAAGATACGCCGAATCGACGCCGCCCGAATAAGCCACCAGCGTACGTTTCAGAGAACGCAGCGATTCAGCAAGTACGATCTGTTTGGCCGCAAGCTCAGCATCAATCGACATAAGGGTATGGTAATACGCGCAGCGCTTTCCTTCCACGCCGGTTCACGCGGGTTGCCAGTAGTGAGGCCGCGCGACTGAGGGTTCGGCTTCTGGTTAATAGAGCCGCTCCTGCTTCCGCAAATTTCCGAACGACCCCACATTCGCCAAATTGAAACTAAATCGAAACTGATTTTCGTTACGCACCGAGCCCAGCGCGAAACGCCGATATTCAAGACTTACGCCGCAGCAATCCCAGGCATAGCTCGTCTGTACGGTGGCATATTGCAGAAACCCGAGGTTGGCGTCAAAGCCAAACGCAGTGGCCCCGCTGAAGCCGCGCTTGTTCAAATGTCCGTAGCCCAACAGCACACGAAACTGGTTAAAGTCCTGCTGCATGGTGGACGCGGTCACAACCCCCGGCAAGGCCTGGGCAAAAGCGTCCCCTCCGCCCAGGGTGAACTCTCCGAAATGGTAGTTCACCAGAGCCGTGCTGGCATTGACGCGGTGCTCCTTGAAGTCGTAGTCAATGTCCCATTCCGCATCGGTGCGCGAACTCGTAAAAACGCGCACCCGCGAGATCAGGGGCGAGAGATGGCGCGGCTCCGTCAAGAAAGCAATTCCCGAGAAGTCAGCCGTGGTGGTCAGCACGTTCCGGCGCCCGTTGACGACAGCGCCCCCGAAGTCTGGATCGAGGAAGTATTTCTGGGCCACCTGCCAGGTGACTATCTCGCGCGTTCGGGGACCCGCATGGCAGTCGGTTCGCTCCGGTGTATAGGTGCGCTCCCATGGCAGTATTTGTTCACCCGGCGCCCCGATCCGCAGGGAAGCCATGCCCGCGGCGTCACAATCCTCCGGTTCCTCTGAGGTCCGCTTGGCGTACAGCCGCTGAGTGATCCCGTACTCGACCTCATTGGTGTTGCTGAGAATGTCGCGCGCATCAAAGCGCAAAATGCTTGCGAAATTGTTCACACCTGTCACGTAGCGATAAGTCGCGTGCGGCTCGATGACGTGCTTCCACTTGCGTCCAGCAATTTCCCGCTGAAACACGCGCTCCAGTGAAGGGGGTCGCATCTCTACGGACCCCTGCAGCGCCTTGCGATTGACCGGATCGCTGGCCGCTAGCCCGACCGTGGCTCCCGGCAGCAGTTGCTGCGTGTAAATTGTGTCGCGCATCGACAATTCCGGCCGAAACCACCAGCCATGCAACCAGAGCGGAAGCGAGATCGCCGGATTCAGATCAAATCGTCCCAGCAAATTCGCTGTCCGAAAGCCAGGTTCACTGCGCGAGAGCCCCTCGCCCGCCGCGTCCAAGGACCAGTACAGCGGCGTGTGCCCCAGCCGTCGGTCCACGCTCGACACCTCGAAGCTGGGCGTGTGCAGAATGGTGATCACGTCTCCGTTCTGGGAGCTCTCAAAGTTTTGATACCGCTCCACCATTCCGTTATAGGAGAATCCATGCGTGGTATTCGACAGGAATGCTTGTGACTTCACCTCCGAATTCACGGCCTGGGTAAACGTCTCGCTGAACGCCAGCCGGAAAACGAACGAACTCAGATAGTCGATGTTGGCCACCGAACGGAAATTGCGGAGGAACCGTCCCTCCCCGCTCAGATGAATGTCCTCTCCACCCTGACTTTTGCGGTCCGTGACCCCGAAGTAGGTGAAATCCACATACGACGTATCGCTGGGCCGCGCGCGAAATTCTCCGCGCTCCGCCCATCCGCGTTGCGAGTAGTATTCCGTTCCAACCGAGGCATCCATGCTGCGGTTAATGGCCCAGTACATTGATTCGCCGAGGATGGTGCCCTTTGTGGATGAACGCCCAAAGCTGGGGATCAGGAATCCAGACTTGCGCGCCACCCGCTGCGCAGGAAACGCCGCATAGGGAAAATAGAAAACCGGGACCCCACGAATCTGGAAACTGCTGCGATAGACCTGCGCGTTGCCTCCCACGTCGACCACCACCTTGTGGGCATTAAACGTCCACTTCGGGCGGGGGAGTTCGCAAGTTGTCACCGACCCATCCACCACCACAAAATGATCCGGCCCCGCTTTCTCCACGATCTTGCCCGCAAAAGCGAACGGATTGGACGAGGTCAGCACGGCGCGCCCGCCCTTGGTCTGGACCCCGATCGTGCCGATCACGTCATAGAATTTGCCGCTCTCGGTGCGCAGGTTGTACACGCCATGGCTGGCCTCGATGTGCTCGTCGGTGGGTCCGCCATCCAGCACCATGTGGCCTTCGCCGGTCGCTTCACCGGTGTCATCGTTGTAGGTGATCTCATCGGCATATAAGGAATAGCCGTCGTAGCGGATTTCCACATGCCCACGTAATTTGTAGATGGAACCTTCCTTCTCCTGGGTGGTGGCCTCGATGCGGACCTCCTCGCCGGGAAGCGTGCTGGGAGGAGGGTGCACAGGAGGCGCTTGATTGTTGCTATTTTCCTGATTCGGCGCCGCAAGCAACTGGCTGGTAACTAAGCGGGGGCCGAGAAGGAGATGACAAACGAAGGCCGCCGTGATAAGGAATCGTGTGCGGGAGATCATCGGAAACGCACGGAGACCCCATTTTCGCTCGCAATTTTGGGGACACCGTGACCTTAGCACGGCGCTAGCCCACGAGGCAAAGCGTTGATCTCAAGTAGCTTCCGGTTGTTGCTCCGCATTTTGGCCATTCGCTCTGGCTCCTGGCGCTTCGCAGTTTCCATCGATGACTTGTCCGCTCTGTGGCGACGGCTGCGGTTGTGTGCAGACCGATCGTCAGGTCGCTCTTTCCCGCTCGCGCGTCACTTACGGCGATTGCTCATCCGTCTGGACCGACGCGGTTACGGAACGCGAGACGACTCGGTCGAGCGAGGCCTTTGCGGCAAGCCTGGACGAAGTGAACTCTCCGCGACCAAGGTTCGTTGTGGATTGTGAAGAGAAAGACGAGGAGCAGGGGGGTGGCGACCAGCGTGCGGGTTGCAGCTTCAAGGGCAGCGCCGAACTGGATGCGCTGGCGTCGTCGACCCATATGACGGAGACCGCTGCGCTCGCTCCCGGTTCCACTAACCAGCTCCCACCCGATCTCCTTGCCGGGTCGAGCGAGTCCTGGCGGGAAGAAGTTTCCGCCCGATTGCATCGCTACCGCGCCCGCAGACGCCCCCGTGCGCCGAGATATCCGTCGCTTCGCCTGAAGTTTGAAGCTCCCGATAGCACTTGGATGCCCTCTACAAGAGCGAGTGAAGCTCCTGCACGGATGTCGCGTCCGGCGGTCCTGACCGGAGAACCAGCCAGGAAGATTCCGCCTGCCGATCCGGTTTCGGACCTTATTCCTGCACCGGAGCCAGTACGCCAGTCAGTTCCGCAAGCCGCAGCGAGCGAATCCACCGCAAAGATTATCGAGTTCCCCAAGTGGAGTTACACGCCCCCAGTCCGATACAGCGATCTGGCCGAACCTGTGATCGACCGCCCACGAATTCTGGAAGCTCCCGAAATCGTGCCGCCCCCCCCGGCACTGGGTGGCATAACCATGGAGGAGGAACAACGACAGGAACCCGAGCGGCGACCCGGCATCGACATGCCCTTGCAGTGTGCACGGCTCGAACAACGTCTCCTGGCAGGAGCCATCGATGCCGTCATCGTATTGCTGGCGGGCGGAACCTTCGCAGCGGTCTACTACCAGATTGCTGGCGGACGGCCGGCGATCCCTCAGTTGATTGGCCTTGGCGCCGGGGTGTTGACTTCGTTTTGGATTGCGTACCAATACCTGCTCATCGTCTATTCGGGAACCACACCGGGCTTGAGCGCCATGAAGCTGCAACTCCAGCGTTTCGACGGCAGCGCTACCAGTCGAAGCCTGCGCCGGTGGCGTGTTATGGGCAGCGTCCTGTCAGCGATTTCGCTAGGCATGGGTTATGCCTGGCAATTCCTGGACGAGGATGCCCTCTGCTGGCACGAGCGGGTTACCAAGACCTATTTGGCTCCGGAGAAGCAACAGTTTCACTACCCGGCCGCGCCTTGAATCTCACGCCTTTGCTGCACTCAATACCGCGCTCAGCGCCTTGCGCAAATCGGAATACTGGAATGGATATCCGCTCGAAATGAGTTTGGCCGGTTCGACTCGCTGGCTCGCCAGCAGGACCTCTTCCGCCATCTGTCCAAACGCCAGCTTGGCAACGAACGCGGGCACAGGGAACACGGCGGGCCGGGACAGTACCGAGGCCAGGGTTTTCGTAAACTCCGAGTTGGTAGCCGGTTGCGTTCCTACCAGATTGACAGGCCCTTGCAGCAGATCACTCTTGAAAATGTGATGTACGACGCCCACCAGATCCTGCACATGAATCCAACTCATCCACTGACGTCCGGAGCCGAGATTGCCGCCCACGCCCATGCGGAACGCGGGCAGCATCTTCTGCAGCGCGCCTCCGTCCGTACTGAGTACCACGCCAATGCGAATCTGCACGGCCCGAATCCCCGCCTCTATTGCCGGTTGACTCGCCGCTTCCCATTCGCGACAAACCTCCGCGAGAAATCCCGTGCCTGGGGAGCTCTCCTCCCGCAAAACCTCGTCCCCCCGATCCCCGTAATATCCGACCGCCGAAGCTGAAACGAAGACTCGCGGTCGATCTTTTGCTGCCGCCAACGCTTGCGCTAGATTGCGTGTGCCCAGAACGCGGCTGTCGCGAATCCTGGCTTTCTTGCTCTTCGTCCACCGCCCGACCACGCTCTCGCCGGCTAGGTGAATGACCGAGTCGAACCCGGAGACCGATTCCGGAGGCAGAGGTCTTTCCGGATCCCAGCGAACCTGGTCGGAACTGGCCCGCGCTCCGCGCACGAGACGGACGACCTGGAACCCGGAGCTTCGAAGCGAAGGCAGTAACGCCGCTCCGATCGGCCCAGAAGCGCCTGAAACCAAAATGCGAGAAGCTCCGAAGCCCATCATAGCGACTAAATGTAGCAGACGAACTGAAGAATGTGCCTGCATCAAAGCAGGTTTCGTCCCACTGAGAATTGATCAGAAACACTCGTTGGCCTGCAAGGCTCTCAGTCCAATTGCCGGGTTCGTATCGAAGCTCGGCCTCCGTCGCCCACGCTATAATCGAGATACGGGACTCGGGCCACGGAAATCAGGCTTCAGTAACCACCTTCCCACGGTTTCCCGCAGGCTATAATCCGACATGGCGACCCTGCGCGAACAGATCGCAACCAACGTCCTCACGGTCACGAAGTTCCGTGACCTGATCAAGAGGATGCAGGCCAATCGCCCGGCCGACGATCTGGAACTCATCAAGAAGGCCTACGACTACTCCCTGAAGGTGCATTCCGGCCAGAGCCGCGCCTCGGGCGAACCCTATCTGGTGCATCCTCTCGAAGTGGCGCTCGTCCTCGCCGAGATGAAGATGGACCCGGTTGCAGTCGCTGCTGGCCTGCTTCACGATTCCGTGGAAGATACCTCCGTTACGATCGTTGACATCCGCAAAGAATTCGGCGAGCAAGTCGCCCACATCGTCGAAGGCGTCACCAAGATCAGCAAGATTGACTTCGTCACCCGGGAAGAGCAGCAGGCGGAGAACCTCCGCAAAATGATGCTCGCGATGGTGGACGACATCCGCGTCATCCTGATCAAACTCGCGGATCGCCTCCACAACATGCGCACTCTCGAGCATCTCGAGCCCGAGCGTCGGCAAAAGATCGCCACAGAGACTCTGGAGATTTATGCGCCCATCGCCCATCGCCTCGGCATGGGCAAAATTCGCGGTGAACTGGAAGATCTCGGCTTCCGCTACATCGATCCGATCGCATACGAACAGGTGAAAGAAGCCGTCGAATCCCATCGCAAAGTGGGCGAGGCCTTCCTGGCGCGCGTCGAAGGCGTAGTGCGCGACAAACTCAAAGAAGCCGGTATCACTGCCAAGGTCGAGAGTCGCACCAAGCGTTTCTACAGCATTCATAAGAAACTTGTTCGCCAGCGCATCAATGTCGATCAGGTTTATGACCTGTACGCCATGCGCGTAATCACGCGTTCGGTACAGGATTGCTATGCCGTATTAGGCATCATCCACAACGTCTGGCGGCCCGTCCCCGGTCGCATCAAAGACTTCATCGCCATGCCGCGCCCGAACTTCTACCAGTCATTGCATACCTCGGTGATCACGGAAGACGGCACGCCGTTTGAAGTGCAGATCCGCACCGAGGAAATGCACAAGATGGCGGAGGAAGGCATCGCGGCTCACTGGAAGTACAAAGACGGAGCCGTCTCGGCGCAGGACGAGCAACGGCTGGCGTGGTTGCGACAGGTCGTCGAGTGGCAGCGCGACGTCTCCGACCCCAACGAATTCCTCTCCACCCTAAAAGTCGATCTCTATCCTGAGGAGGTCTACACTTTTACGCCGAAAGGCAAAGTCGTGGTTCTCCCCCGCGACTCTACCCCTATCGATTTTGCCTATTCCGTGCACACCGAAGTGGGCCACACCTGTGTCGGAGCAAAGGTTAACGGCCGTATGGTTCCTCTCCGTCACAAACTCCACAGCGGCGACATTGTGGAGATCCTGACCCAGCCGGGCCACAAGCCCAGCCGCGACTGGCTGGCGATCGTGAAGTCCTCACGCTCGCGCAACAAGATCAAGCACTGGCTGAACATCCACCAGCGCGAGCGAGCCATCGAAATCGGCCGCAAGCTGATCGAGAAGGAAGCGCGCAAGTACCGCATTGCGCTCAAAGAACTCAAAGATGAAGAACTGCAGAGAATCGCATCCGACTACGGCCTGGGCCGTCCCGACGATCTGATGGCCGGTATCGGGTACGGAAAATACTCGGCCAGACAGGTGCTCGGCAAACTAGCCCCCGCCGGTAGTGAAGCGATCGCCGAGGAGGATTCGAAGGATAAGCCCGCGACGATCGGGAGCGTGGTGCGTCGCGTCTTCGGCGGCGAGAACAACGCCCTGATCGTAAAAGGTTCCGGCGATCTGCTGGTCTATCGAGCCCGTTGTTGCAATCCGATTCGCGGCGAGTCCATCGTGGGCTACGTAACTCGTGGCAAGGGCGTAGCGGTTCACGCCATCAGTTGCCCCAACGTAGTGAACCTGATGTACGAACCCGAACGCCGGATCGACGTAGCCTGGGCGCGAGACGAATCCACCCCCAGCGCCTATCCTGTCAAACTAACCGTTTTCTGCGACGACCGCTACGGCATGCTCAAGCTGATCACCGGCGTAATCGGCGACGCCAAATCCAACATCCGCAACATCGAAGCCCGCACGGCTAACAGCCAGGCGGTGGTGGACATCGTTCTTGACATCACGGACCTCAAGCATCTGGAAACGATCGTTACCGGCCTGCGCAAGATTCCTGGAGTGCGGGACGTGCAAAGATTGCAGAAGATCTGAAGGCAGTCGACAGTCATCAGTCGGCCGTCGTCAGCGGGGCGGGGAGTCTTTGGCGTTCCCGCCATGCGCGCCCAATTCCGTATTATCCTAATCGCGACAACTTTCTTCCTGAAGACTGACGACGAGGGACTGACGACTATTGTGGAGAACTCATGCGCGACGTGATCACTACCAAAGATGGACCCGCGGCCATCGGCCCATACTCACAGGCGATCAAGGCTAACGGCTTCGTCTTCGTATCGGGCCAGATTGCGCTGGATCCGGTAACGAACACGCTCGTTACCGGGGACGCGGGGTTTCAGACCGATCGCGTGCTCAAGAACTTGTCTGGAATTCTCGCGGCGGCTGGCACCAGTCTGGAGAAGGTTGTGCGCGCCACCGTGTTTCTCAAGAACATGGGAGACTTCGCAGCCATGAACGAGATTTACGGAAGATACTTCCATACCGCGCCCCCGGCCCGGTCGACGGTCGAGGTCGCCCGTTTGCCCAAAGATGTGCTGGTGGAGATCGATGTGATTGCGCTCGCCTAAGCGATGCGCACTGCCGATAGACGTGCTCGCATCAGATTGAGTGGCAATGCCTGCCACTCCTGTCGTCATTCCCTTTAGAATACCGCCGTGAGTGCCAGCCCTACGCGAGCCGTTGTGGATGCCGATCGCCCGCCCTTCACCCGCGAACAGGATTTTCTGCTCACCCTGATCTCATGGGCCACGACCATCGCAGTTCGCCTGATCGGACCGACAATGCGCTTCGCGGTCTCCTGCGAGGAAGACTCGCCCCAGAGTTTGGAACAACGTCCCTTCGTCTACTCCTTCTGGCACCAATGCACCTTCGCCGCCACTTACCTCTGGCGCAACCTGAACATCCGCGTCATGAGCAGCACGAGTTTCGACGGAGAATTTACCGCCCGCATGATCCGCCGCTTCGGTTTCCTGCCTGTGCGCGGCTCCAGCAGCCGCGGCGCCGTCCGCGGCCTGCTTGGCATGCGCAAAGAAATCGAAGCCGGTTGGACGGTTGCCTTCACCATCGATGGCCCGCGCGGTCCACGCTTCGTCACCAAGCCCGGGCCCGTGCTGTTGGCGCGCGCCTCGCGGGTCCCCATGGCCGTGTTTCACATTGCCATCGAAAAGGCCTGGGTGCTAAACAGCTGGGATCGCTTGATGATCCCGAAGCCATTCACGAAAGCACTAATGCGCGTGGGCACCCTGATCCCGGTTCCCGAAGACATCCGCGCCGAAGATCTCGACCGCTACAACACACTGCTGCAGTCCGCACTTGACCGCGTGAAAGCCTTTGCAGAAGCGAACGTGGCAGAAGTGGGAAGCGAAGCCTTTCCCCTTTTCGTAAGACACAAAGAAGGCGGGACGTTCCCGATCTCAGGTAAGCAAACTCAAGCCGCGCCGCCAGGAATTTGAAGGCCATTCCTTGCGCCCTTTGCTGCATCCTTTTGTGTTCTTCGCGGTTAAAATCTTTGATTCATCCCGGAATGAATTCATCCGCTCCCGCCCGCATTGACAACCCCTCGCCGCCCGCGTAAATTCCAAGCACGCTTTTTCGCTCTTTTCAATTCAGGTTCGCGCATTTCCGCCAGGACGGAAATTGGGAAGCGGGTGCAAATCCCGCGCTGCCGCGCAACTGTCAGCGAGGAAATCGCAACCGGTCACTGGGAGTAAGGTTCCCGGGAAGGCCGGTCGCCAAGTCGGATACCACGTCCTCACTCGCGAAGCCAGGAGACCGGTGCGAACCGCCACCACAACAATCCCTTTCGCGTGACAAGGAGGATTGCATGCGCGTGCCTTCTACTTTCGTTTTGCTGGCGCTGCTTTGTGCGTCAGGGTTTGCCGCCGATCTCAAAATCAGAGTTGTCGATCCACGTTCCGCTGGAGTGGCGGATGCGCAAGTTTCCGTGTTTGCAGCGGGCGATTCCACGCCCATCGCCGTGACGATCAGTTCCGCGGATGGCGCTGCTTCGTTTGCCGGCTGGCAACAAGGCTCCTACCGAGTACAAGTCCTTGCCCCTGGCTTCACCGCACAAACCGCAGATGTGTCGTTGCCCCGGGAATCTGACCTCGTTGTGCAACTCAGCGTAGCCGGCGTTACCGAAACTGTGGTCGTCAGCGCCACTAGAACTCCACTGCCCATTCAGGCTGCCGGTGCCAGCCTCTCGACGCTGGAAGGTGATCAACTTGTAGGGATGCAACCGGTCGCGGCCTCGGATGCCGTACGCTTTCTTCCGGGCGCCGTGGTGAACACGGTGGGACAGCGCGGCGGACAAGCCTCCCTCTTCGTTCGGGGCGGAGACTCCCGCTACAACAAGGTTATCATCGATGGCGTTCCCGTCAACGATCCCGGCGGAACCTTCGACTTTGGTGTAGTTCCCCTGGGCGAAACCGATCGCCTCGAGTTTCTGCGGGGTGCACAAAGCACGCTCTACGGTTCGGATGCGATGACCAGTGTCGTCCAAACCTTCACTCGGATCGGGACTACGTCGACCCCTGAATTGCGTTTCGGGGCCGACGGCGGAAATTTCTCGACCGCTCACGGCTATCTCTCGCTGGCCGGTGCGCACGGTCGTTTCGACTATAACGCGTTCGCCGATCAGTTCAATACCGAGGGATCCGGCCCCAACGATAGCTATTCGAACTCCCTGCAAGGAGCGAATCTGGGCGCGCGCCTGAGCGACCATGCGTGGCTTCGAATCCGGACACGGCACTCCAACAATCGCACGGGTGTGCAAGGCGAATGGTATTTTGACGGCCTTCCGCCGCTCCCTCCCAAGCTCAACGAACGCGCCCGTCAGAACAATCTGCTAGGCAGCCTCGAATTAACGATTACGGCCCCATCGCGCTGGCAGCACCGTTTCACCGGCTTCGACTACAGCCATCGCCGGCTAAATCAGAACGATGTGGTTGATCCCAATCGGGTCTCCCCCTTTGGGGAGATGGATTTTGTTTATCGCGACACCTTCGACCTGAATCGCGCAGGCTTCGAATACCAGGGTGATTACAGCGAGCGCAGTTGGGCGCACACTACGGTCGGCTATGAGTTCGAGAACGAAAATGCGTTTTCCAACACGCTTCACGGTTTGCGATTGAATCAGGCCGCCTACGCCCAGCAACTTCTGCAATGGGGACGGCTTTCGATCATCGCGGGTGCGCGCTTCGTGCACAACGAAACCTTCGGCAACAAGGGTGTTCCGCATGCCGCCGTCACCTTCCAGATCCTGCGCGGCGGCCAAGTGTTTTCAGGAACCAGGCTGCGTTTCTCCTATGCTACCGGTATCAAAGAGCCGCGTTTTGAAGAAGTGCTGCCCAGCCCCCCGTTTGTAATCGGTAGCCCAAATCTCAAGGCAGAAGAAAATCGTGCGTTTGAGGCAGGTTTCGAGCAGAGCTTCGCGGGCGGGAAATACGCGCTCTCGGTGGTCTATTTCAACAATCAGTTCCGCAATCAGATCGATTTCCAGACGCTGGATTTCACTACTTTCGTGGGCCAGTACGTGAACATCAACAAGTCCATGGCGCACGGCGCGGAACTGGAACTGAAAGGCCGGTTGAGCAGCCGGTTCTCCTTGAACGGAGGATACACTTACGACTCCACCCAGATCCTCGAAGCGCCCTTTGCCTTCGATTCATTCCACGCCCCGGGCGCTCCCCTGATCCGTCGCCCTAAACACTCCGGTAGCCTGCTGCTGAACTATGCAGGAAGCCGATGGGGTGCGAGTCTTGCCGGCACCTTTGTCGGCCGGCGCGCCGATTCCGACTTCTTCGGCTTCGGAATCGATCACGCACCCGGCTACGCTCGTGTGGACTTGGGCGGATGGTACGCCATGACCTCACGCATGACCGCCTATGCGAATGTTGAGAATGCTCTCGACAAACAATATCAGGAAGTCGTCGGTTATCCAGCGCTGGGCATTGGAGTTCGGGCGGGCGTCCGCTTCCGAATTGGAGGCGACTGAAAACACAGACTACACCGAAGGACTGGTATTTCCAGCCACAGAACTCGCGATCATAATGCGACGCGCAACTTCCCACTGCTATTTCAGTTCGCGCTCAAAGTGTTCCTCGATCCGTTGGAACAGGTGCGTACGCGCTGCCTCTCCGGAAATGCTGTGCGTCTTCCCCGGGTAGATCATAAGTCGGAATGCCTTGTCGGCTTTGATCAGCGCATCGATCATTTGCACGCTGTTCTGGAAGTGCACGTTGTCGTCGCTGGTGCCATGGACCAGGAATAGCCCGCCATGTAGCTTGTCGGCCACACGAGGCAAGACCGCATCGTCGTAGCCTTTCACGTTGTCTTTGGGAAGGCCCATGTACCGTTCGGTGTAAATCGTGTCGTAGTTACGCTGGTCTGTGACGGGTGCGACCGACACACCCGCCCGGAACACATCGGAGTGGGTCATCGCATAGAGCGTCATCGAGCCGCCATTGGACCATCCCCAGATGCCCACCCGATCTTTATCCAGCTGCGGGTACTGCGCCAGTAACTGATTGAGCGCAGCCAGCTGATCCCTTAATTCGATGGCCCCGAACTGATGCAGAATGGCGGCGCTGAATTTCTTATCGCGATTGGGAGTGCCGCGATTGTCTACGATGAAAATAGCGAAGCCCTTCTGCAACAAGATCTGGTGAAACAACTCCGTCGGCCCGCCCCACTCTTTGCGGACGAGTTGAGCGGCGGGGCCTCCGTAGACGTTTACGATCAGCGGGATCTTGCCCGCTGTTGCATTCGGAGGAAGTTGCAGCTGACCGTAAAGCGTCGTGCCGTCATCGGCCTTGAACTCCAGGAAATTGGGCGCAACCAGTGCGTAGTCGGCGGGGCTGCGCGATTCCCACACTTGGCTGCAAGGGCCATTTGACCCGCATACGGACAAGCGCGGCGGTGTCATCACCGCGGAGAAACGATCCACCCAGTGCTTACCGTCTTCGGAAAAAGTAGCGGAGTGTACTCCCTCGTCCGATGACAGGCGATGAAAGTCCGAGCCGTCCAACTTTACCGAAAACACGTGCTGCTGATGAACATCGCCCTGGTTCGCCGTGAAGTAAACAGCATTGTCATCTACCGCTTCGACGCCGAGAACTTCGTAATTTCCCTTCTCCAGTCGGCGTTCGAGCTTAGCGTCTGCCGAGAGCGGATTCTGCTTGTCGAAGCTGTAAAGGTAAAGATGTGTATCCCCATCGCGCCAGCTCGACCAAGTGAACCGGTCGCCCGACTTCAGGACGTGAAAGTCGTCATTCACGTTCACCCAGGCATCAGGGCTCGATTCGGTCAGAACTTTCCGGGAGCGTCCGGACTTCGCATCGATGAAGTACAAATCGATGGTGTCTTGCGGACGGTTCATCACTTGCACCCAGAGAATGCCATCACGCACCCAGCCGAAGCGCGGAATGTAGATGTCGGTGTCGTTGGTGAGCGAGATCCACCTGGGCTTGCCACCCTTGGCGGCGATAACTCCCAGCCGCACCACCGGATTCGGATCCCCCGCCTTGGGATACTTCTCCATGTCTACTTTGGGATGGGTAGGCATCCAGTCCGTGATGGGATAGGTGGGCACGGGCCGCTCGTCCATCTGCAGGAAGGCGATCTGGCTGCCCTCAGGCGACCAGTAATAATTGCTGCGCACGCTTAGTTCTTCCGCGTACACCCAATCAACTTCACCGTTCAGGATGTTTTCGTCGGTGTCATCGGTAAGCTTTTTGCCATCCTGTCCCGAGATGGGTTCGACATACAGATTGTGTTTGCGAAGGAAGGCGACGCGTTTGCCGTCGGGAGAAAACTTCGGGTCTTCGCTGGGATCGGGAGAGGAAGTGAACTGCAGCGCCGTACCGTTGTCCAGATCATAAAGCCAGAGTTGGCCGTTGGAGTCGAAGAGGAGGTGCTTCGAGTCAGGTGCCCACTGATAGGCTGCCACGTGATACCGGGTGACGCGCTCTTTCTCGCGCTCATCCCTGATCTTGTTGGCGTCGGGGGCCAGGCTGGCGAGCTTGGCTTCGCTCACCAGAACTTTCTTCTCGCCCGTGGCGGTGTCGACATACCAGAGTTCTCCATGCTCTCCGGCATCGTCGCGTTGCACGAAGGAGACCTTGGAGCCGTCGGGGCTCCACTTGATGTTCTCCGGACCACGTCCGGTCAGACCGCCTTCGGCGAAGATGGCCTCGATAGTCAGTGGCTTGGTTGGGACGGGGTTGTTTGACGACTGGGAAAAGCAAGGGAAGGCTGTAAAGACAAAAATAACAACGTAAACTGCAAACAATCTTTTCAAGAGCGACTCCCGCAGGAAGAATTGGAGCTTTAAATCGTAGGGCTGAAAAGTTTACATCGGCAGGCATTGGTTCTGCAGAGGTTGCGACTGGCATGACCGAGGTTAGGGGCCAGCACTAAGCGGGGCTCCAACTAGCCATGGAACGCATGGGAGCCGCAATTCGCGGCAACTTCGTCGCCAACCAATCCCGGCAAACCCTCCAGGCCCACTTCAGAGCCTCCCTCTTCGCGAAGGCCAGGAGAGCTTCCTCGCAGCCGGCGGGCATCGGCTGTCGTTGATAAGTTTCGAGCAGCTGATCGACTCTTTTCCGCGCCCGAGCGAAGATCTGCCATCGTCAGCCAACGAGCCTCCTCGATCGATTACGGGTGCGGGAAAGTGTTGTTCCTCTCGAAACAGCGTTCGCGTTTCCTTCAGCGAGAGGAAGTCCCCACCCAAACCTGTCAAGGCGAACATGGTTGTAGCGAGCGTCTCCCGGCGAGGCTCGACGCCCCGGATCAGCCTTTGGGCGGAGGCGATGGCCTCCGCGTCGAGGACGAGTTTCTCCACACTCTGGCACGCCAGGAAATCGAGCATGCCCGCACCCGAACTCATGTTGACGCCGGCCTGGGCCCCGAGCACAATCGCGATCCCACTCTCCATGCCTGCCTGAGCATCGATACATTTTCCATCGCTGCTCCCCAAATACCCGTGGGTTGGCAGTCCGAGAGACTTGCCCACCTGGGAGCAAGCAAGTCGAGCATGGCCGTTTCGATGGCGCCCATGGGAGTCATCCCGGTGCTCATATCAAAAATGCTGGGAGCGCCTCCCCACACCACGGGTGCACCCCGACTCGCAAGTTGATGAATTACGATCCCACTGATGCTCTCGGCGGTGTGTTGCACAACCGACCCCGCCAGGGTTACAGGGGCGGTAGCGCCCGCCATCGGCTTTGAGATAATTTCTGCCGGAACTCCAGCGCGCGCATGGTTTTCAGATCCGTACCAGAGAACGCGCCAGTCGCAACCGGCTTTTCCGAATACCAGAGCACCAACAGGAGACGGTACAGTCACCGGCCTCTTGCGGGACATCGTCGCAAACCACGGCCGTGGATTGGGCTGCGTATTCAGGTAGCATCTCGGCGGCCTGCGCCAGTCGTACAAGATCGCAGGCCCGAGCGGGACGTGTCTGGCGTGTGTCCGGATCGAGAATGTTCAGGGAGGAAGAGCCGGGGTCAAAGTGGATATCGTCGCCCCCGTAGTGCACTGCGGCGTGTCCCGCGCGAGTGTAGAGGTGAAAGTCGCGAGGCGCGGAGGATAGGCAATTCCGAGCTAGCCCTTCTGGAATGTGAGCCACGCCGTGCTCGACGCGTGCACCCGCAGCCCTCAACATTTTCGAAACGCAGGGAACGATCTTGACCCCAAGCGCCTCGAGCAGTTGAAACGCCTCACGCAGGATGCGCTGGAGGAGCGGCTGATCGAGAAGCTCAAGTTTCGGGCTCATCGGCCCTCCACTGCCGCGCCGTGCTTGCTCACCATAAGATTGCGAGCCAAGGCCAGGGCACTGACCGCATCTTTTCCGAAGCCATCGGCCCCAATCTCCTCGACCCATGACCGGGTAACGGGCGCACCCCCTATCATCACCTTGACCTGAGGCCGTATTCCTTCCTTTTCCAATGTTTCAATCACTGTCCTCTGCTGCTTCATGGTGGTGGTCAGCAGGGCTGGCAGCCCGACGATGTCCGCGTTCTGCTGACGAACTTGTGCGGCGAAGTCTTCCGCCGATACGTCTACTCCCAGGTCATGCAGCGGGAACCCATGCGCGGTTAGAAGCGTTCCTACCAGCGCCTTGCCGATTTCATGGATGTCGCCCTTCACGGTGCCGAGAATCACCACGCCCTCGGTGGCGCGCGCGCGGCCCTGCCGTTTGAGTTCCGGCTCCAGGACCCCCATGGCCGCCCGCATCGCCTCCGCGGAAGCCATCATGTCAGGCAGAAACATCTTGCGCAGCGCGAACTGTTCTCCCACGCCATGCATTCCTGGCACAAACCCCAGATTGATCGCATCCAGGGGAGGGATGCCCACGCGAAGCGCCTCGCGCGCAAGGGCAGCCGCTGTGTCCGGTGCTCCATCCACAATGCTGCGCCTCATCGCCGAAAAGGCTTCATCCGTCATGGACTCTCCCGGCCAGCATTGAACCGTGACCGACGTGCTGCTGGCTGTGATTCGTGTCACCGGTCAGGTCTCCAGAGAACTCGTACGTTCTCCTTGTGTAGCAAAAACACATCCCGCTAGAAACAAACCTACGAGGTGCAAACGGGGGCGAAGACGGAGAAGAAAATGAGACCAGACTATGTGGTTCGGAGTGCTTGGGTTGGGATTGCCCTTTGCCTGGCTTGGATCACTTTTCGGCCACTCACGCAGCCGACCCCGGTAAAGGCAGAGTCGGCGAATGCGTATCCCTTTTACATCGAACCAGGCTCGCACCTGCTGCGGGCACGGGATGGCACCCGCCAAGTGTACGGGTGGGTCGTCGTTGACATCCGCAATGGCAAAATCTGGGGGTTCCCGACGATGCAACAGGAGGTTTACCCGGTGGATGCAACGCCACCATGCTGCCAGTATCGTATCCATTCGTGCTGGGTAAGTTCGCGTTTAGCGACATCGACCAATAGCCTTCAGTCGTAAGTCGACGGTCTGGCGGGCTTGCTTGCCGGATGGCAGTTCAGGCGTGCCCTTCGAAGGGGCCTCCCGGAGGCCGCGTGCTAGAATCATGCCAGTCTTGTTTTCATGCTTTCTGACCTTCAAAACCTGATGGAACTGCAGGTGGCCGACAAGGAAATCCTGCGCCTGAGGGAGGAAGTGGCCGCCCTGCCCAAGCGCGTGGCCGTGATCGAAGAAAAGCTGGCCGCGACCAAGACCAAGCTGGAAAAGGCGAAAGCCTCCGCCAAGGCCGACGAGGCCGCCCGCAAGAAATACGAAACCGCCATCCAGGACCTGCAAAGCAAGATCTCAAAGTATCGGGACCAGTCGCTCGATGTGAAGACCAACGAGCAGTACAAGGCCTTGATGCACGAGATCGAGTTTGCCGAGCAGGATATCCGCGCCAACGAGGACAAAATTCTTGAACTCATGGTGAACGCTGAGTCGCGCGACAAGGATGTCAAAGCTGCCGAGGCGGAACTCAAGGCCGAAACTGCGGAAATCGAGAAAGAAAAGGCGGAGGCGCGCGAGCGCACGGCGGAAGACGAGAAGCAACTCGCGGAATGGGCCGGCAAGCGCGACCAACTGCGCGCGGGCGTCGATGCCGACACGTTGCGACAATACGAGCGCGTGATGAAGTTTCGCGGGTCAGGCCTTTCCGAGGTGCGTGACCAGAAGTGTATGGCTTGCCGGGTGATGTTGCGGCCGCAGACCTACAACGACGTGCGCGCGGGCAACCGCATTATCGAGTGCGAATCCTGCCAGCGCATCCTGTATTTCAATCCCGAGAACGAAGCGACCATCGAGCGCACGAATCTCACGACCAAGCGGCGCGCGCGTCCCAAAATCGACTCACAGCAAGCATGGTTTTATCATCCGGCGTACGGCGAGATCGGCGAGGCGTTTCTGGCCTTCGTGAACGGATCGACCAACTCCACCCGCCGTATCTACGAGCTTCATACGGGACGGCAATTGGGCGATATCGTGGAGCGCGAGGGCAGCTTTCGGCTGGCCTTTCCCGAGGATCTGAATGACGTGATCCGGCTGAACGGTAACTGGGACGAAGAAGAGATCGACGGCTGGGGCAGCGAACTTCCCATGGTGGTGGTGGACGCATTGACTTCGGACCTGGCTGCAGCTCGGGCAGAGTCTCGGCACTCGTCGCATGCGGCAGCTCCGGAAGCGGCGTCCACCGGACATCCTGCGGCGAGTTAGCAGCTGCGGCGCGCACTCTCGCCCGCGTAGTCGTTTTTTGTTTCTGCTGTAAACCCCAAAACAAGCTGCTCCGCGCCCGCTCAAATCGGCGTTGGAAGCAGGCGCCCGATGGGCGGGGACGCCCGTCGCTCCATCATCTCCCGTGGACTTGCTGATCGATATATGGGCAGGAAGGAGTGTCCACCCAGAACGATTTAAGATGCATCATGGCAGCTCGGCCACTTCGTTCGGCGCAACCCAAGAAAATTCGTGAAGCGACTTCTGTTTCTACCACTGACTCTGCTACCAGCGGGGGCGTCGTGATCACCCAGCGCGGGGCCGAGCGGCTGAAGAACGGACATGTCTGGGTCTACCGCTCGGATATTGTCTCTGCTGAGGGGGCCGCGCCGGGGTCGGTCGTCGCGGTAGCCGATGAGCGCGGGCGAAAGTTCGGGTCCGCGCTCTACTCCAGCAGTTCGCAGATCGCGGTGCGGATGATTTCCTCCGGTTCGATTTCGGATTTCCCCGAGCTTCTGCGCAAACGTGTGCGGCAGGCCATCGCTTATCGCGAGTTCCTTGTCCATGAAACCAACGCTCACCGGCTGGTGTTCAGCGAGGCCGATTTTCTCCCTGGACTGATCGTTGACCGTTACAACGAAATCCTCTCTCTGCAGATTCTCATTCAGGCCATGGACGCTGAGCCGGTGCGAACCGCGCTCGTCTCCGAGTTGGCGGAGAGCCTGCAGCCCGCAGCCATCGCCGAACGCGTGGATCACCACATTCGCGAGCTGGAGCAACTGCCACTGCGCTCCTCGGGATTATTGGCGGGTGAGAAAACATCGACGATCTTTTCGATGAATGGAGTGCGTTTTCACTACGACGCCGGCGAGGGGCAGAAGACTGGTGCCTTCCTCGACCAGCGCGAGAACTACGCCGCGGCGGTGCAATACGCTCACGGGGAGGCCCTCGACGTCTTCTGCTACCAGGGCGCGTTTGCCCTTCACCTGGCGCAGCGTTGCAACAAAGTGACTGGCGTTGACAGCTCGCGTCCCGCGCTGGAGGTGGCAGACCGGAATGCGCTCCTGAACCAGCGCGAAGTGGAATGGATCGAAGCCAACGCCTTCGATTTACTGAAAGACTACTCGGTGGCCGGGCAGCGCTATGACACGATCGTGCTCGACCCCCCCGCTTTTGCAAAGAGTCGGAAGAACCTCGAAACTGCGTTGCGCGGGTACAAGGAACTCAATCTCCGGGCTCTAAAAATGCTGCGGCCCGGGGGTGTGCTGGTGACTTGCTCTTGCTCATACCACCTAAGCGAGGCCGTGTTCCTTAGCGTGGTTGCTGGAGCGGCCCGGGATGCCCGCCGGACCGTGCGACTTATCGAGAAGCGCGGGCAGGCCAAAGATCATCCGATCGTACCGTCCATCCCGGAAACTGGCTATCTGAAATGCCTAATTCTAGCTGTAAGCGATTGATCAATAAACACATACTATACTTGACAATGAGAGACTCAACTTTTATGATTCGCTTGTGCTAACCGCTCATCTAAAGTGAGTGGAAGCAGCACCACTCAATTCAAGATCAGCTCTTAGGAGGAGTTCGAGTCATGACCGTGATTACACGTTGGGATCCCTTCCGTGAATTTTCTACTCTGCAAGACCGCATGAACCGGTTGTTCCGCGAATCCTATGGACCGGAGGGCCGGGAGGAGTCACTGACCACCACCAGCTTCGCTCCGCCGGTGGATGTGTACGAAGACGAGCATAACGTCACTCTGAAGATGGAAGTCCCGGGCATCGACGAGAAAGACATTGATGTGCGCATCGAGAACAACGTGCTCACCGTGCACGGCGAGCGCAAGTTCGAAAAGGAAGAGAAGGAAGAGAACTTCCGGCGCGTGGAGCGCCAGTACGGCAGCTTCACCCGTACCTTCACCCTGCCTGCCACCGTGGACGCTGAGAAGGTTTCGGCGAGCTACGACAAGGGCATTCTGAAGATCGTTCTGCCGAAGAAGGCGGAAGCCAAGCCGAAGCAGATCAAGGTCAACCTCGGGAGTGAGAAGACTCTGGAAGGCAAGGGGCCCAGCAAAGCGGCGTAATTTCACGCCGGGGCGAACGCCAGGCAGCGATCAGGGGAGGCGGCGGAGGTGACCGTCTCCCTCTTTTCATTCGCAGGCGGCTCTTGGAGCTAAGACTGAAGTCGTAATCGCGCGGCCTACCAAAGGGTAGCGGCAGGCCCGATGCCAAGCCCTAAAATGCTTTTTGAAGTCTTTCGAACTTGTCAAAACATCATAAGAGAGAGTTTTTAGGAGTCTTCCATGGCGATCCGTTGGGACAAATTTACGGTGAAAGCGCAAGAAGCGGTGCAGCGCGCAAACGAAATCGCTTCCGAGAATGGCAATCCCGAATTGCTGCCTTTGCACCTGCTTGCGGCGTTGATCGAAGACAAGGAAGGCATCGTCGTCCCGGTGCTTGAAAAGCTTGGCGTCGGCGTACAGTCCGTACTGAGCGAGGTTTACCGCGAGATCGAGCGGCTGCCCAAAGTGTCGGGCGAAGGCGCTACCCAAGCGACCATGTCGTCCGCGCTGAATCAGTTGATCGAGCGGGCTTTCAAGGAAGCCGCCAATTTCAAGGACGAATACGTTTCCACCGAACACCTTCTGCTGGCCGCCACCCAGTCGAAGAAGGATGCAGCACAGGAAATTCTTGCCCGACATGGAGCGAGTCATGACGCCATCCTGAAGGCTCTGATCACCGTGCGCGGATCACAAAAAGTTACCGATCAGAATCCGGAAGCCAAGTATCAGGCGCTGGAACGTTATGCCCGTGATCTGACCGAGCAGGCGCGTCGCGGAAAGCTTGACCCCGTAATCGGGCGCGATGAGGAAATTCGACGAGTCGTGCAAGTGCTCTCGCGCCGGACCAAGAACAATCCGGTCCTGATCGGCGAACCTGGCGTAGGCAAGACTGCAATCGTAGAAGGGCTGGCCCAGCGCATAGTGTCCGGCGACGTCCCCGAAGTCCTGAAGAACAAGCGCGTGGTCGCGCTCGACTTGGGAGCCATGCTCGCCGGTGCGAAGTATCGCGGCGAGTTTGAAGACCGGCTCAAGGCTGTCCTCAAAGAAATCGAGGATTCCCAGGGGCAGATCATCCTATTCATCGACGAGCTGCACACGCTGGTCGGCGCTGGGGCGGCGGAAGGGGCGATTGACGCGTCGAACATGCTGAAGCCGGCCCTGGCACGTGGTGAGTTGCGCGCGATCGGCGCTACCACGCTCAACGAATACCGCAAGTACATCGAAAAAGATGCTGCTCTCGAGCGGCGTTTCCAGATCGTGTTCGTGGACGAACCGAATGTCGAGGATACGATTGCCATCCTGCGAGGCTTGAAAGAGCGCTACGAGGTGCACCACGGCGTCCGTATCAAGGATTCGGCCATCGTGGCAGCGGCGACCCTGTCGCACCGGTATATCTCGGACCGATTCCTGCCGGACAAAGCGATCGACCTGATTGATGAGGCGGCGGCCTCTTTGCGCATTCAGATTGACTCCCTCCCCACCGGGATCGATCAGCTCGAGCGCCGCGCCACCCAGCTCGAGATCGAGAAGCAGGCACTCAAGAAGGAAGACGATCCCAATTCGCGCGAGCGCTTGGCGCTCATCGACAAGGAACTGGCCGAGATTCGCGAGCGCTCCAACGCTCTCAAGGCCAATTGGAAGAAAGAAAAAGACCTGATTGCGCGCCAGCGACAGCTCAAAGAACAACTCGAACAGCGCAAGATCGAGGAGCAGGCAGAAGAACGCAGGGGCAACCTGCAGCGGGTGGCGGAGATTCGCTACGGGCTCATTCGTCAGACCGAAGAGGAATTGAAGAAGCTCACCGCGCAGCTGGAGAAGACCGGTGCGCGGCGCATGCTGAAGGAAGAAGTGGATGAAGAGGATGTCGCTCGCATTGTTTCCAAGTGGACCGGCATTCCAGTCTCGAAGATGCTGGAAAGCGAGGTCAAAAAGCTCATCAACATGGAAGACCGGCTACGTCAGCGTGTGATAGGTCAGGACGCGGCTCTGGAACGGGTGGCGAACGCCATCCGCCGGTCCCGCGCGGGTCTGAGCGATCCAAAGCGGCCGATCGGCTCGTTCATCTTCCTTGGGCCCACGGGCGTTGGCAAGACGGAGCTGGCGCGCGCGCTCGCCGAATTTCTCTTCGATGACGAGCACGCTATGGTGCGCATCGACATGTCGGAGTACATGGAGAAACACGCTGTCTCGCGGTTGATTGGCGCGCCCCCGGGATACGTCGGCTACGACGAAGGCGGGCAACTGACCGAGCAGGTACGCCGCCGCCCTTATGCAGTGGTGCTGTTCGATGAGATCGAGAAGGCCCATCCGGACGTATTCAACGTCATGCTGCAGATCATGGACGATGGCCGGCTGACCGACGGCAAAGGCCGCCAGGTCGACTTTCGTAACACGATCATCATTATGACGTCGAACATCGGCTCGATGTACCTGGTGACGGAGAACATGCGTACCGAGGAGGACTTCGAGAAAGCGGCCGCGGAGGTGACGAACCTTTTGCATGGCCATTTCAAGCCCGAATTCCTGAATCGTGTGGACGACATCATTGTGTTCCACCCGCTGGGCAAGGAACAGCTGGTCAAGATTATCGAACTGCGTTTGGAAGACCTGCGCGCGCTGCTGGCCGAGCGCAAGATCTCTCTCGAGCTTACGGACGCAGCCAAGGACCTACTGTTCAGAGAGGGGTACGATCCCAATTTCGGAGCTCGCCCATTGAAGCGAGCGATTCAGAAATTGGTGCAGGACCCATTAGCCCTGAAGATTCTCGACGGCGAGGTGTTGCACGGGGACCACGTCATCGTGGATGCGGATACGACAACCGGTAAGATGCGATTTGAGGTGAGTGAGCGAGTGCGGGAAAAAGAACCCGTGAAGAAGTAGGGTTTCAAGGTTTCAACTGCGGACATTCACGCTTTGAAACCTTGAAACCGTCCGAACCTTGAAACTTGCTTTTTACGCCAGGTCGAACAACAGTACTTCACTGTCCTTCGTGCCTTTTATAGTCAGTTTCGGTTCGTCGCTGATGGCGGCGCCGTCGCCCGCGCCCAGTTTCTGACCATTCAGATCGACTTCGCCCTTGGCGACCTGGAGCCATCCATGCCGTCCCTCAGCGAAGTTGTGAGCAACCTCCTGGCCCGGCTTCAGCAACGTCACGAAAAGGCGCGCGTCTTGATTTATTTTCACCGAGCCGTCTTGCGCATTGGGCGATGCAATCAGGCGCAGCTTGCCTTGTTTTTCTTCCGCCGGGAAGCTTTTCTGCTCGTAGCTCGGCTCCAAGCCTTTCTTTCCCGGCAGGATCCAGATCTGGTACAGGTGCACCTGCTCGCTCTTCGAGGGGTTGTACTCACTGTGGCGGATGCCGCGTCCAGCGGTCATGCGCTGCCCATCTCCCGGAAGAATCACCGAGCCCGTACCCAGGCTGTCCTTGTGCTCGAGTTGGCCTTCCAGGACGTAGGTAATGATCTCCATGTCGTTGTGCGGGTGCGTCGGAAAGCCGGACGCCGGAGCCACGTAGTCCTCGTTGATCACGCGCAGAGAGCGGAATCCCATCCAGCGCGGGTCCCAGTAGTCGCTGAAGCTAAAGGTGTGCTTGGTATTCAGCCAGCCGTATTCGCCTCCGCCCCGTTCCGGGCTGCGCCGTAGAGTGATCATGTCTGTCTCCCGCGATATGATCGTTATCACGATCGTATATCAATCAACCATTTAGATGCGGGTGGCACTTGAAAGATTCAAGCGCAAGCTGCGCTGCAAAACTATGATATTTAAGTGCTTAGAAGGGGAATACACCGGGCACACGAAACGCGCTGCTAGGATTTTTTCTTCTTGGAGGAGGCTTCGGACTTCGCACTCTCCGACTTGCTGCCCTCCGATTTGGTTTCTTTCTTGTCGTCTTTCCCCTTGGCGGAGTCGCCAGACTCCCCATTGGACGAGGAGGACGCACTAGAACCCGATTTTTGGGCGTAATCGGTGACATACCAGCCCGAGCCTTTGAATTGCACCGCTGGTGCGGACAAAACCTGCTCGACAGGTCCGCCGCAATCCGGACACCTTTTGACATGTGGGTCGGAGAACTTCTGGATTCGCTCAAAGCGGTGATGGCACTTCTTGCACTTGTACTCGTAAATTGGCATTGCACTCCGAAACTCTCAGGAACTAGGGCCTGCGCGGGAGGTGCTTGGCTGACCCTCGCAACTAAATTGATTCTATGGCCGGGCGCTGGGGACGTCAATTTTGAGCGTTCCCCCCCAGCAATCGGACACGCACAGTTCGCGTCATGGCACGCACGGCTGAATGCTGAGTGCTGACTGCTGACAGCTGACTGCTGAGTGTTGTGTCGATGCTATTCTTCCCCCATGAAGTCGAAGACCGAGGTGTCATCCCAGTCTGCAACGCTTGACTCCGGGCCTACTCTCTATCTGGTTGCAACCCCGATCGGCAACCTGGAAGACATCACGCTGCGTGCGCTGCGCGTGCTAAAGGGGGTCGATCTGATTGCGTGCGAGGACACACGCCAAACGCAAAAGCTGCTCAATCACTACGGCATCACCACCCGCACCGTCAGCTACCACGAGCACAACGAGATGACTCGCGCCGCCGAGTTGATCGTCGATCTGGAACAGGGCACGCGCATCGCACTGGTGACAGATGCCGGTATGCCCGGAATCTCGGATCCAGGATTTCGGCTGATCACGTTGGCCATCCGGCATCGCGTGCCGGTGGTGCCAATTCCCGGAGCATCTGCGTATCTCGCCGCACTGGTTGCCAGCGGCCTGCCTACAGATTCGTTCCGCTTCAGCGGATTCCTTCCGGCGAAACGGGGGGAGCGGCGCACGGTGCTTGAAAGCATCAAGAGTTCGCCGCGTACCCAGGTGTTTTACGAGGCTCCGCGCCGCGTAGTCGAAACCGTGGAGGACATCGCGGAGGTGCTTGGGCCGGAGCGGCATATCGTGATCGCCCGGGAAGTGACCAAGCTGCACGAAGAATTCCTACGCGGGCGAGCTGAGGAGGTGCTGGAGAGTTTGAGGTCGCGGGGCGAAGTCAAAGGCGAGATAACGCTGCTGATCGGAAAGGCCGAAGAAACAGCTCAGAAGGCAGTGCCTGCTCGCGTCTCCGTCCGTCAGCGAGTCGACCAGATCATGACGGAAGAAAGCGTCGATGAAAAAATTGCGCTGAAGAGAGTCGCCAAAGAAATGGGAGTTTCGAAAAGTGAGGTGTACCGTGAACTGCAGAGGAGTAAGTGACCGTAGTCGGGCAAGGTCCCTCGCGACGGGTCACGTAGACCAAGGCTCCTTCGTCTGAGCGACCGGGTGTAACTCGCTTAGCGTCAAAAAATCGCCGAGTCACGTTCAACTTGGGCGGATAAGAACCTCCTCCCCCACGAAAGTCATTTCTCCGAGAGTTCTTTCTTTACTGTTTCACTGACCACTTTTCCATCCACCCGCATCCCCGCCCCAGCGAACCGCGCCATGGCATTCTTCATGACCGTGCCCATTTCTTTCATCGTGGGCGATCCCATCTCCGCGATGGTGGCTTTGACTCCGGCGACAATCTCTTCTTCGCCCGCGGCTTTCGGAAGATAGGTTTCGATCAGTTTGATTTCGGCGGCTTCCTTGTCAGCCATTTCCTGACGCCCGCCTTTGGTGAACTGCTCGACCGAGTCTTTGCGCTGCTTGATGAGCGTGGTGAGGACCTGCTGCGACTCCTTGTCGTCGAGTGGGCCCATCTTCTCCGTTTCGCGCAGCTTCAGAGCGGTCTTCACCATGCGCAGGCAGGAGAGGCGCTGCTCATCGCGTGCTTTCATGGCAGCCACCAAATCTTTTTGGATCTGATCGATCAGGCTCATGGTGCGGCCATTATAACTGTTGCGTGTCAGCGGAATTTCGAGTGGGGCTCAGCTACATTGAACGTGCCGCAGACCTGCCGTCCGCGATACACTTATGGTCATCGCGAAAAGCGGGATGATCTCTGCGAATTTACCGGCGTTCGTGCCCCCAAGACCCGGGACGGTGTTCGGCAGGCTCCCGGGTGATGAACTCATTCAAAAGGACCCGGACTTATGTTGCGCAAGAATCGACTCTTCACTCCTGGCCCCACGCCACTGTTGCCTGCTGCTCAGTTCGCCGAGGCAGCCTTCACCGCGCACCATCGCACCGCCGACTTCCGCAACCTGTTTACCCGCGTGCTGGCCGATATGAAAGATTTCATCGGCACGAAGACTGACGTCCTGGTGCTGGCCTGCTCGGGCAGCGGCATGATGGAGGCCAGTGTCTCGAACCTTACCTCGCCGGGCGACAAGATCCTCGTTCTCACTGCGGGAAAGTTTGGCGAACGCTGGACGGCACTCGGCAAGGCCTTCGGCTGCAATGTGGAAGTAATGAGTAAGCCATATGGCCAGACTTTTTCGGTCGAGGAAGTGCGTTCCAGGCTGGTGCCCGATGTGCGCGCGGTTTACGTGCAGGCGACCGAATCCTCGACGGGCGCTCGTCACGACGTAAAGGGGATCGCGAAAGTCGTGCGGGCCGCCGGCGATGACGTGCTGCTCGTCGTCGATGCGATTACCGGACTGGGTACCACGCATCTCGATGTAGATGCCTGGGGCATCGACATCATTATCGGTGGCTCGCAGAAGGCGCTCATGATTCCGCCCGGCTTGGCCTATTGCGCAGTCAGCGAGCGAGCCTGGCATCGCATGGAGACCGCGAAGTCGCCGCGCTACTACTTCGACTTGCGCAAGGAGCGGAAGTCTGCCGCGAAAGGCGAATCGGCTTTTACACCTGCCACTTCGCTGTTTGCCGCGTTGGGTGCGGCCTTGGACTACATCCGACAGATGGGGAATGGCAACCTCGCAGCTGGACGAAAGGACTTGGTCGACAACGCGGAACTGATGGCCGAGATGACTCGCGCCGGTGTACTCGCCCTGGGCTTGAAATTGTTCGCACCTTCTTCGCCATCGGCGGCTGTCACAGCAGTGGAGACGGTCCCGGGTGTAGACTCCGGCGCCCTCGTGAAAGAATTCCGGGAATCCTTTAACGCAGTGGTCGCCAACGGGCAAGGCGAGATGAAGAGCAAGCTGTTCCGCCTGGCCCACATTGGCTATTACGATTATCTGGACACGATCGGCAGTCTGGCCGCGTTGGAGCAGGTGTTGGCGCACGTGACTGGCAAGGCAGTCGAGTTCGGCGCGGCAGTGCGGGCGGCGCAGGAAGTGTACGCGCGGCAGACCGAGGCGAGTCCGGCCGGCGCTTAGAGCAGGGCAAACACAAAGCGCAGGCGCGGCTGAAACTTCAGCAGAGCACGCCAAGTGTGTTGGGTCGAGAGACAGACGTCTCGTCGGTCCGGCCCGCAGGGACGCCCGCGGCTCCTTATCATCGTCGAGTTGGCAAAGATTTCTAACCCAGGAAACCCTAACAACAAATGAAAATCGTCGTCGCCGAGAAAATATCTGCCTCCGCAGTGGCGTTGTTGCGGGAGCCACGCTGGACCGTAGTCACGCCTGATCAGTTGGAAGGCAAGCTGACCACTCAGTTGGAAACTGCCGACGCGCTCATCGTCCGCTCGGCGGTGCAGGTTGACGCCGCCTTACTCGCGCATGCACCAAAATTGCGAGTCGTAGGGCGCGCAGGCGTGGGCGTGGATAACGTCGATCTCGATGCTGCCACCCGCAAAGGCATCGCGGTCATGAACACGCCCGGAGCAAACGCAGTGGCGGTGGCCGAGTTAACCCTGGGCATGATGCTCAGCCTGGCCCGTCTCCTTCCCCGAGCTGACGGCCTTATGCACGCCGGCAAATGGGAAAAGAAATCCCTGCAAGGGACCGAGCTTCGGGGAAAAACTTTGGGTGTGATTGGACTGGGCAAGATTGGGATGGAAGTCGCCCGTCGCGCGAAAGCATTCGGCATGGAGATCATCGGGCACGATCCGTTCGTATCCGCCAGCGTGGTCAAGGAACAGGGCATTCGCACGGGGAGGTTGGAGGACGTCTACGAGGCTGCCGATTACCTCACACTGCACGTCGGCCTGACGCCGCAAACCACCGGCATGATCAATGGCGAATCCATCAAGAAAATGAAGAAAGGCGTGCGCATCGTGAACTGCGCCCGCGGCGAACTGGTGGACGAAGCCGCCTTGGCTCAAGCCTTGAAGCAAGGTCACATGGGCGGCGCGGCCCTCGACGTCTTCCAGGAAGAGCCTCTGAAAAATTCCCCTCTGACTGCACTCGACAATGTCATTCTGACGCCGCACATCGGTGGGTCGACCCACGAAGCGCAGGAAGCCGTGGGCTATCAGATCGCACTGCAGGTGAAGGAGTATTTGAAGAGCGGCGTGATTCAGAACGCCGTCAACGTGCCTTCGGTCTCGCACGAAGAGTACGCCGAGATGCAACCTTATGTCGTGCTGGCAGAGCGTCTGGGATCGTTTCTCGCCCAAGTCAGCGATGGATCAATGGAGGAAATGTCGCTGCGTTACAGCGGTCACATTGCGGAATGGAAAACCGAACTGATCCGCAATGCCGCCATCAAAGGCGTCCTGAACCAGATGCTCGACGAGAAAGCCAATCTGGTCAACGCGGCGTCAATCGCCTCATCCCGTGGCCTGCGGGTGCATGAGTTACACAAACCCAAAAGTTCCACCGGCGGTTCGGGCAGCGTGTTGTCGGTCCTGCTAAAGACCGGCAGCGGAGAGCATCGCGCGAAGGGGGCGGTGCTGCACGGAGATGCTCCGCGCCTTCTATCCGTGGACGACATCGACGTGGAAGCACCCCTCGAGCGCAACCTGATCTACATGCGCAACCGCGACGTGCCCGGCGTAATCGGCAAAGTAGGCACCATTCTGGGCGAGCACAAAATCAACATCGCGAATTTCTCGCTGGGTCGTCAGGGCAATGGGAATACCGACAGGAAGGGTGAGCCGCGCAAGGCGGTCGCCGTCGTCCACGTCGATGGACGCGTGCCTGATGAGGTGTTGAAAGCATTGCGTAAAGTTGGGGCCGTGGAGCAGGCCAAGGCGATCCGGTTGTTCTAGGGAACCCCGTTACCCGCGGGGCACCGAGGAAAGTCGCAGCACGCCTTCAGGATTCGAGGGCTTCCTTGCGCAACTTGCGGCTTTCGGCCAGCAGGGACATGGAGTGCATCAGGTTCTGCAACGTGATGATTCCCACCAGGTGCTGGTCCTCCACCACGGGAATAATGCTGAGGTTCCGGGAATTCAACTTACGGAAAGCCGAAGCCAGCGACTCCTGTCGGCTGGAAACTTCAAAAAGACGGTTCATCACTGACTGCACGTAGCCGTTACCTTCCATCCGCAGAGCGTGCAGGATGTTGGCTTTCGAAATCACGCCCACCATGTCGCCGCCGCGCACCACGGGAAAGTCATCTTGCAAAGTGTGAACGGCTTTGTCGAGCGCATCCTCCAACGTGTCGGCGGGGGAGAGCGTGGCAAAGTCGGTCAGCATGACGTCTTCCAGGTGCACCGTCTCCAGCACCGACTGAAAAATCGCCGAGCGCTCTTCGAATTGCGCTCCTATCAGCAGGAAGAAGCCCAGCATCACCAACCACGAGCTGTCAGGATGTCCGCCTTGAAAGAGCAGGAGCATTCCGACAACGACCATGAGAGTGGCCAGAGCGTGCGCGACTGAAACTGCACGACGCGTGGCCTGAACCATATCCATGCGGCGCGAGAAGAGCGCGCGCAGAACCCGCCCACCATCCATGGGATACGCTGGAAGAAGATTGAACAATCCCAGATACAAGTTGGACCATACCAGGCTGCGCAGCAGGTGGTTGGAATGCACCAACGGCTTGGTCCAAAGATGGGCCTCGGGAAAGCGCGTGAGCACGACGGCCGCCGATATCAGCGCGATGGCGAGGTTCACAAGAGGCCCAGCTAGAGCGATCCGGATATCACGTTTCCATACGCTGGCGCCCGGGGTCGCGCCGGCGCGAGCGTCGTCCATGAGCGTTATGCCGCCAATCGGCAGCAGGATGATTGCCTTTGCCTGCAGGCCCTCACGCTGCGCAACCAGAGCATGACCCAGTTCGTGCAGCACGACAGAACCAAAAATAATTCCCACCAGCGTAAGCACCCGGCCGGGCGTGCTGTTGCCCTTCATGGCGGCTTCCGCCATCCACACGAAAGCGAGCAGGAAGACGAACGTCAGGTGAAGGCGGACTTCAACTCCGAACAATCGGCCGATTGGAATGGACCAGTTTCTCATCTGGAACGGTTATTCCCCTTCTCACATTCTATATAGTTAGATTCGATTGGGCACGCGGCAGTTGCGAATTCGCTGTAACGGAAGGACATCGACTCTGAGAGTGATTGCCGGGCAGTACCGGAGCCGTCCCCTGCGTTCGTTGCGCGGCATGGATATCCGGCCCACCTCCGATCGCCTGCGCGAGACTCTGTTTGATGTGCTGACAGCCGGGAATCCAGCGGCCCTGGAAGGCACGGTCTGGGTCGACATCTTCGCGGGCACAGGCGCGGTGGGGATCGAGGCACTGAGCCGCGGAGCCGCCCAGGTTTACTTCGTAGAGTTGGCGCCCGCCGCGGCAAACGTGATTCGAGAGAATCTGGGTTCCTTGCACGTTACCGAGGGATACGAGATTGTCCAGAATGATGCGTTGAAGGCGTTGCGCCAGTTGCAGATGAAGGACGTTGCCGCAGACTTCATATTTCTTGATCCACCATATCGAATGAAGCAGGCCTACCGGGACACGCTGGAATATCTGGAGCAGTCATCGGTGGCGAAACAGACGGCCGTCGTTGTCGCGGAGCACCAGCAGCGGGCCGATCCCGGAGAAGAGTTGGGAGGTTTGAAAAGATATCGGAAGCTGATGCAGGGAGACGCGGCCCTGAGTTTTTACCGTCGAAGCTGAAAGGGGCTCTGCGGCGCTACGAATGTCTCTTTACATCAGGAGTTCATTGGTCCGGCCGATGATCGGGTGCTGCATCTCTTGCAGTTCGTTCTTCACGCGGTTGAGGCCGTAGACGCACTCCTCGAAGTTGCGAGACAAATTTGCAAACAGCGGCGCGACCTTGGCGTACTCGAAGTACTCGAACTTGGAGACGATGTAGTAGCTTTCCTTGCCGGCCTTCATCCAGTCGACCAGGCTTTCCAGTCTCTGACGGCGCAGGCGATAGTGGTTCACGCTTTCCGGAAACATGCCCGCAAAGAAGAGGGTAAAGTCGCCAATATGCTTGCGCACCTGGCGCTCGCGATCGAACGATGGAGCCGGACCGTACACCGGATCGGACTCCAGCAGCATTTCGCCCACGTCCGCTAGCGGACGGTTGCCCGCGTTGCGGATCTTGAAGAGCTGCTCGGCGTCGCAGAATTCGGTGAGCAGTTGGGCAACGTAAGCGACCAACTGTGGATCGCGGATGCCGATTTCCTCCGCGTAGTGGCGTCCCACAAGTTCGACAAAAAGCTGCTGCAGCGGATGCGATTCCGGAATCATCGGTTTGGGCCCCTTGCTATCCGCGCCCTCCGCGCGGATTTTCTTCTATTGCCTGAGTACTTAACTCACCTCTATAAACAAACGCAAGTGACTTTTGTAAGCAAATCAAAAAAACCGATCCTGAATATTTGGTGCCATAACCATCAACAGCGTTGCCCGAAGGGCTTGTTGGCAATCACTGTATTTGGCTGCTAACAACACCGGGTGGCTGCGGTTTGTTTGCACTAGAATGATGGGCAAAAGAGAGAAGTTTCTTTGGCGATGGATCGCAAAAGCATCTCCGGTAGTAGTCCCTTCGAACCCATGGTTGGGTACTCTCGTGCCATAAGAGTTGGCGCTTACGTGCACGTGGCAGGCACCACGGCAACCGGTCCAGACGGAAAGGTTGTCGCCGTGGGCGACCCTTATGCGCAGACCTTGCAAGTACTCCGCAACATCGAGGCCGCACTGCAGAAAGCGGGCGCCAGTATGAAGGACGTAGTTCGCACGCGCATGTTCGTCACCAACATTGCCGACTGGGAAAAGATTGGGCGCGCGCACGGGGAATTTTTTCGCGACATTCGTCCGGTCGCCACCATGGTGCAAGTCAGCGCACTCATCGACCCCACCATGCTGGTGGAGATCGAGGTCGATGCCTACGTGGGGGAGTAGTGTGGGACGATGTCCTCCAGTCCAGACCGCCTAACACACCTCTGCACATACGAAGCGATTGCGCTTCTAAGCCCGCCGCACATCCAAGGCAGAGATTTCGGGATTAACTCGGCTCCGTCGTCGTACAATCCCCAGTCCCGGGAGAACTGAATGAGAACTGTGAACTGGGCTTACTTCGCCATCCTCGCCGCGGGCGTCTTGACCCTTGCGCAGGACCAAGCTGCTGCACCGCAACTGAAGTCGTTTACCGTGATCCGGGCGGGCACACTGATCGACGGCAAGTCCGACTCCCCGCGCCATGATCAGGTCATCGTCGTCCGTGGCCACCTCATCGACAGCGTGTCGGACGCGGCCAGCGCCAAGATCCCATCGGGAGCAGCGGTCATCGACCTGTCCAAGGCCACGGTTCTTCCCGGACTGGTCGACGCGCACACGCACATTCTGCTGCAAGGAGAAGACCCGGCTGAAGGCGGATACGACGCGAACATTCTGAAATACCCGCTGTCGTTGCGAGCGGCGCGAGCAACCGTTTCCGTTCGGCGAGCTCTCGAACAAGGCTTTACCGTTTTGCGTGATCTTGAAACCGAGGGTGCGGGCTATGCCGATGTCGGCATCAAGCAAGCCATCGAGGGTGGATACATACCGGGGCCGCGCCTGCGTGTCGCAACTCGCGCGATCTCCACCACGGGTGGATATCCCTTGGAAGGCTACGCCCCCGAACTGGAAATGCCCAAGGGCGTTCAGATCATCGACGGCTCAGTCGAAGCGCGCAAGGCAGCGAGGGAGCAGCTCGACCACGGTGCGGATTGGATCAAGGTCTACATGACCCACCGCTCCTGGATTGGCAAGAAGGGCGAACTCGCCTCCCAGCCGACCCTTACGCTCGAAGAACTGCAGGCGATCGTGGATGAAACCCACGGCTGGGGCAAGAGGGTCGCGTGCCACGCCTACAGCGGCATCGGCTTGCAGCGCGCTCTCGACGGCGGTTGCGACTCCATCGAACACGGCTTGCAAATCAGCGATGCCCAGATCACGCAGATGGTCAAGCAGGGCACCTGGTATTGCCCCACAATCAGTGTCTACTACACCGACTGGGGGCCGCCCGACACTCCCGATGGGCAGCGCGATCGCCTGCGCGCTTCGGCGCATGAAGAGTCATTCAAGAAGGCGCTCAAGGCAGGTGTGAAGATCGTATTCGGCACCGACATGGGCGGTATTCCGTGGACGGAATCGATCGCGCAGGAGTTTCCGCGCATGGTCGGTTTGGGTATGACTCCCATGGAAGCCATCAAGAGCGCCACCTCGCGTGCCGCCGACATGCTCGACATGGCGGGACAGGTCGGTGTAGTAGCCCCGGGTGCTTACGCGGACATCGTCGCGGTACAGGGCGATCCGTTGAAAGACATCAAGGAACTGGGAACCATCCAGTTCGTGATGAAAGATGGAAGGGTGATCAAGGGCGACGGCCACCAGAACTGAATGCAGTAGGGGCAGACGCCCTCGTCTGCCCAGGCGAGCGTGCTCCGCATTGAGACAGCCTGGGACCACGGAACCTTAGCTCCAATCAGTATCCCAGGTGGAATCCAAAACTCCGCTACCCCAGAACAGATTTATTTCGCCCGCGGACGAATGGAAGCTCTTGACAAGCAACGCGCGAGGTTCATAATGCCTCAATCTTTCCAGGGACAGTGTGGGAGGCTCTTATGAACGTACTGCAGCTTTGCGATCCGGAAGCGGCGGCGGTTGCGGTGGAGGCCAGCGTGGCGGATGCAATCCGCAAAATGCTCGATTACCACGTGGGCGCAGTCGGCGTGGTCGACGGCGAAGGTCGGGTGGCGGGTATTTTTACCGAGCGCGACGTTCTTCGCAAACTCTCTCTCTCCCGGCTAGATCCCGAAGTGACCCCAGTGCGCGACCTCATGACTACGCCGGTGGAGATGGCCACGCAGGTCACCGGTCCTGCCGAGGCGATGGCCACCATGGTCGAACGGCATTTTCGCCATCTGCCCGTGGTCGACAACAATGGGAAACTGTTGGGCATCCTTTCCATTCGGAATTTGCTGGAGTGGCGCATTGACGGACTCACGCAGGAACTGGAGTCGCTGGAGCACTACGTCAGCAACGATGGGCCGGGAGGCTAGGAACGGCGCACATCCGGGTTTCAGCTAGACGGGCGCGGAACCGTCTCGCTATCCTCAAATCGCGCGCTACGCCCTCCTTCGCCATGCCGAATGAGACCTGGGTTCCACCGAAGACCATTGCCGCGGTTCGCGTCGCCACAGGTGTTCTCTTTCTCCTTTTCGGTGAATACAAGGTTGCAGGTCCGGAGTTCGCCCACGGTGCCTTCCAACAGTACTTGCAAGGCTACATCCAGAGCGCTGCCCTGGCCTTTTACCGTCCATTCCTGGTACACGTCATCCTGCCGCGAGCTGTTTTCTTCGGGTACTTCGTTGGAGTGCTCGAATTGCTGATTGCCGCTTCACTGATTTTGGGTTTGTGCGTGCGGCTCGTGTCGTTGCTGGGGGTGTTGTTCCTGCTGAACATGGTTTTCGCCACCTGGTGGGAACCAGGCCATGGCATCGCGATCTGGCGCTACTTCGGAGCAGAACTCGACAAGATTCCGCTCATCCTTTTGTTCCTGATCTTTTACTCTTCTAATGCCGGGCGTACCTGGGGCCTGGACGGGGTCTGGCACCGCCTCTCCTGAAACTCGCCTGTTCTTTCCACTTCCGCTATTCTTGCTGTCCACATTTTGTTCCGAGGAGACTCATGGGAAGCCAAGGCAGACATTTCTTTGTCAGCTGTCTCTCTGCGGTACTTCTGATTTCCTGCGTTGCACGGGCGCAATCGCCGTCCACTGCGCGCCGCATCGTCATCCGCGCTGGGCATGTGCTGGATGTCAAGACCGGCAATACGCTCAACGCTCAGGTCATTGTGATCGAAGGCGACAAAATTGTGAGCGTCGGTCCAGCCGCGGACATGAAAATTGCGTCCGGTACCGAGATCATCGACCTGCCCAATGCCACCGTGCTTCCCGGATTGATCGATGCGCACACGCACCTCACCTTCGAACCGGAACAACTCGGCTACGAGTCGCTGGGCATCTCCGTCCCGCGAGAGGCGCTCACGGGCGCCAAGAATGCGCGCATCACGCTGGAGGCGGGATTCACCACCGTGCGCAACGTTGGCGCCAATGGCTATAGTGATGTCGCCCTGCGCGACGCCATTAACCACGGCGATGTCCCCGGCCCGCGCATGATCGTGAGTGGTCCCGCACTCGGCATTACGGGCGGCCACTGCGACGAAAATTTGCTCCCGTTTGAGTATCACTACCAAGCCGGAGGCGTTGCCGACGGCATCGAGGCCGTCCAGCACAAAGTGCGCGAGGTCATCAAGTACGGTGCGGACGTCATCAAGATTTGCGCCACCGGCGGCGTCATGTCCAAGGGAGATGACCCCAACGCGTCGCAGTACACACTGGAAGAAATGAAAGCGATTGTGGCGGAGGCGCATCGACTAGGACGAAAAGTTGCCGCTCATGCCCACGGCGCGGAAGGCGTCCGCTGGGCTTCGATCGCGGGCGTTGACTCGATCGAGCATGGCCACCTGATGGACGACGAGTCGATCGCAACGCTGAAGAAGAACGGTACCTACATTGTTCCGACTCTTTACCTGATGGACTGGAATCGCGACAACCTGGGTAAGCGCAACGCGCCCGACTACATCGTGCGCAAGATGAAAGATGTCTCCGCCGTAGGACAAAACAATCTCAAGAAAGCGTTCGCGGCAGGATTGAAAGTGGGCTTCGGCACCGACGCTGCGGTTTACCCACACGGGTTAAACGCCCATGAGTTCGCGGTGTACGTAAGACTGGGAATGACTCCACTGCAGGCGATCCAAACCTCCACCGTGAATGACGCCGAACTGCTGGGCTGGTCGAACAAAGTCGGCACGCTTGAACCCGGCAACTGGGCCGACGTGATTGCCGTGGACGGAGATCCGTTGAAAGACGTGACGACGCTCGAACACGTGAAATTCGTAATGAAGGGCGGAATTGTTGTGAAGAACGAACACGGAAAGTAGTCGAGCGTCGGGCGTGACTGCCTGTCCTGCGCGGGCCCACGGGGACGCAAGAACGATCGTGAAGGCAATCTGACGCCCGTCCAAAGTAAAAGGCCGGCTTGGCAGCCGGCCTTTGATCTTGCCTGACGAACAAACTACTTCTTGGGAGCGATCGCGTCCTTCGCAGCCTTGGCGACGCGGAACTTCACGACCGTCTTGGCCTTGATCTGAATCGGCTCACCGGTCTGCGGGTTGCGTCCTACGCGAGCCTTCCGATGCGCTTTCACCAAACGGCCGAGTCCGGGGACGACGAACACGCCATTCTTCTTCGTCTCTTTGATGGCGGTGTCGGCGAGATGCTCCAGAAACGACGCAGCCGTCTTGTTGTTGGTCTCGAGCTTCTCCGCCAGGTGGCGCACCAGTTGGGTCTTGGTCAAACCTGAAGCCATGAATCCTCCTCAATGGAACAGCATTGTTTTGTTGCGAGGGGAGCTATCTTACACCACGGGTCCTGTGGAAAAGTAGCGTTTTAGCCGCATTTTATGCGGTTTTCACAAACCGGGGTCCCCAAAACGGCACTAAACATGCCCTCTTCGCAAGGCCCCGGCTACGAATTGCCCCTGTCAAGCCGGTGCGGCAGAGGTGGGAATGGGCCTCAGAGACCTTCCGCGGAATCGCCTGCGGAATGACATAATGAAGGTGGAGACCCCGCTTGAGCTGCGCAATTTGTGAAATCCGCAAGGAAAAGCGCTTCTGTCCGGCCGTACACGGTCGCATTTGCCCCCGGTGCTGCGGCGAGCAACGCGAGGTTACGCTGGATTGCCCTAGCGACTGTCCTTATCTGCAGCAGGCGCGAGAGCATGAAAAGCCGCGCTCCGCGGACGATTTGGACGCTGCTGCCTTGTTCCCGCAGGTGCAACTCGAGGATCAGTTTCTCTATCAGCACGAGCACTTGATCATGGGACTAAGTTACGCCCTGGCAAAACGGTCCCGTGCGGACCGCGGAATTCACGACTCCGACCTCATTGCGGGAATAAGCTCTCTGGGGCGCAGCTACGAGCGTCGGGTGAACTCGGGCCTACATTATGAAGAACCGGTTCACGGGCTTGCCCAGCAAGCCGTGGCCGCGGAACTGGAGAACATGGTGAAGGAGTACCGCGAGGCAGAACTGAAGCACACCGGCTTCGCCCGCCTGCGGGACTCCGAGGTGCTAAAAGCGCTGGTATTCTTACTTCGCATGGCCCACGCGCGGACCTCGGGCCGGCCGAAATCCCGCGCCTTCTTGGACTTCCTCTTCGCGCAGTTCCCCGAAAAGCAGTCCGCACTGGCTTCTCCAGAAGATGCGGGCGGCCGCATCATCGTGCCGTAAATACCTAGACCTCACACCCATGGCCTGAGACCTAAGACCCGAGACCAAGCTTTCTCACCACTTGTCCGGACGGTAACGCATCGCGCAATTCCCGAACGGTCTTTTTGAAAACCGGATGCACTACCTCCGGTGCGATCTCTGCCAGCGGCTCCAACACAAATCGGCGGGTGTGAAGGGCGGGATGCGGAATCGTAAGTTCGACCGTTTCCACGATCAGGTCAGAGAACAGAAGTATGTCAATGTCGATCTTGCGCGGTCCCTTGTTCTGCATCCGCCGGCGACCCATCCGCCGCTCCAGATCAAGCAGAGCCTTCAAGAGCTGCCTCGGCATCTTTTCGGTTTCCAGCAGGGCCGCGCAGTTGAGGAACCAGGGTTGTTCCGCCAACTCGACAGGCTCGGTCTCGTAAAACGAGGAAATCGCCACGACGGACCCGAGTTTTCCTAGCCGATCCAACGCTTCTCGCAGGTTCGCTTCCCGCTTTCCCACATTTGAACCCAGAGATAGATAGACGCGCTTGCCCATGAAGGGACCAGTGTCCAAGTTTTGGATGCCCGCTTGCCAGAGAAAAATTACTCCCGCTCTCGGCAGTTCACAAACTGATTACGCCAAAAGGACACTCATCGTCGAGTAGTTGGCGCATGCGAGCCTATTACCTTGGTGCCTTTTCGACTTTGCAGGCCAGAGCTAGAGTAGGGAACTATGAATTTGGAGTCACTATTGGTGTGTCGCGACACCGAGGTCGTTCGCGTACTCCGGCCCACTCTGGAGGAGCTTTCCATTGATGTAGAAGTCTCCGCGGCCGCCAAGTCGGGCGCCGAAATCCTCTCCTCCGCCAAGTTCGACGCGGTGATCGTGGATTGCGATGATCTTCCCGACGGATTGGAGGTGCTCCGAAATCTCCGCCACCAAACCAGCAACAAGACCTCGGTTTCGTTTGCCATCCTCAACGGAAAGACAACCACCCATCAGGCCTTCGAGATGGGCGCCAATTTCGTTCTGCAAAAGCCCATCACCACGGCCAGCACTTTGCGCTGTTTTCACACCGCCCTGAGCTTCATGGTCCGGGAAAAGCGCCGCTATTTCCGCTGTCGGGTGGAAATGCCGGTCGTCCTCAATTTTTCCGAGGGTGACGATGTGAAGTGCATTGCTACCAACCTGAGCGGAGGTGGTATGGCGCTGCACTTCGACGGTACCCTGCCCAAAGCGACGATCTCGAAAGCGCTCTTCACTCTTCCGGGTACGAAAGTGGCGATGGAGCCCAAAGGCGAAATCGCCTGGGCGGACGGTCTCGGCCGCGCCGGCCTCAAGTTTGTGGATGTGCCCGAAAGTTCCCGGGAGCAGTTGGAGAAGTGGATTCTCCGTCGGATCGAAGACCAAACCAAGTCCGTCCGATAGGCAAAAGCCCCAGACATCATTTCTCTTGTTCTGAGTAAGCTCGTCGAGACCGCCGGAAGCCTTTCCGAACTCCCTCGGCAGCCCCCTTATTGTTGAAGGGGCGCGGTTCGAGCCATCGAGTATCCAGCTAATGACTTGTGTCTGCCCAAGTCCCTGATTAGTTTCGTATCCAAACCCTCAGGGAGTATCGCATGGCGACATTTGTTCACGATGTACGGATCGCGCGCGTCCGACGGACCTTGCGCTGGCTGGAGGAAGATACTCCGTTGCTGGCCATCCGGGTGAAAGATCTCTCACCGGAAAGGCAAAAACTGGCCCAGCGCTTTGCGGCAAGTATGATCGACCAAACCTGCGCCGAACTCGAACGGTTGATGGAAGAGCGTGCCCAGGAAGTGGACGAGTCCGAGCGGCCGTGTGAACCGGCTGACTGAGTCATCCTTTTGGCACGACGTTGATTGGAACTGCTCAGGAGCTAAAGCGATCGTGCCGCGGCCGCCACAGCGGTGCCCTGCGAATTCTCATCGCCCTCGTCCAACGAGGTTTCTTCCCAAAGCGTGTGATCCCGGAGCAGGCGCGACACCAGGGCGGTGTGCATGGCGTGTCCGGCGCGGTCAGCTACGATGTTGCCGAGAATCTGCTTTCCTACCAGCGCGAGATCGCCGATCAGATCAAGCACCTTGTGCCGGACAAACTCGTCCACATAGCGCAACGGCGGATTCATGACCTGGTCCCGGGTTAGTACGATGGCATTCTCAGTCGACGCGCCGCGGATGAGTCCTTGTTGCCGCATGGCGTCGGCCTCGTGCAGAAAGCCGAAGGTCCGCGCCGGAGCGATTTCACGCAGGTAGTTTCCGTCGGAGAGATTCACCCGAAACGATTCTTTTCCGATTAACGGATGCGGGAAGTTGATGGTGTAGGAGACCGAGTAGCTGTCGGCGGGATAGACAGCTATGAACTTGTCGCCCTCGCGCAGCTCAAGTTCGCGTTTGATGCGCATGTAGGAACGGGGCCGGCGCTGTTTGCGGATGCCCCCCTTCTGAATCATCTCCACAAACGGCCGAGCGCTCCCATCTAGGATCGGCAATTCCAGGTTGTCGAGTTCTACGATCGCATTGTCGATTCCCGTTCCAATGAAAGCGGAGAGGAGATGCTCGGTGGTCGAGATCAGCACGCCCTTCTTCATCAGACTGGTGGCGTAGCTGACCCTGGTAATATTTCGTCCGATCGCTTCCACTTCGAAGTCATCCAAGTCAATGCGCCGGAAAACGATCCCCGACCCGGCCGAGGCAGGCTGAATTCGCAAACGCACCGGAGCACCGCTGTGAAGACCTACGCCCTTACATTCCACCGAATTGCGGATTGTTTGTTCCGGCTTCAAGAGGGGGAGCTAGATGTGTTTAGTGCACACTAGCTTACAGCCGACGGTGAAGATTTCCATGTGGCAATTTGACCACACTCCGTGGCTTTGCCCAACAACCCCATCCTAAACCCTTGATTATTGGGCAAAATTCACACTCCGTGGCGCGGAAGGAACTTTGCTCCAGAATTGAAACAGTTCAGACCTACGTGGAACGACATAGGCAAGCAATTGATGATCCCCGCCTGGTCCACACCCCGCTTGGCGGCGAGGCAAACCCTCTTTGCCCGCCCCTCAGGGCCTCAAGGACTCACTTCTTTCGGGGTAGTGCTCCGGGTTCATAAGTCGCCTTAGCCTCAAACATCGAATCGTTCAGATTGCTGTTGTAGCTGACCGTGTTCAAGAAGCGCTGGTTCGACATGTCGCCGTTGTAGAAGCGCGTGACGCTGTAAGGAGTCATGATCCCCTGGGTTGGCCGATAGGCATCGTAAACTTCCTCTTCGGTATTCAGGAGCTTGTCGACGGGGTCGCGCCACGAGAAGGTCTTCTTGATGGGCAAATGCGTGGTCGTGTCGAGGTAAAGCGTGACGCTCTCGTTCTTGGTATTCATCACGCTGACCTGTTCGGCGGGCTTATCGGCGGCAAGGGCCGCACCTTCGTAGAACAGGGCAACTCCCGGTTCCTTGAGCCAGCGTCGCAACACCCATTCCAACGAGTGCTCGCGGCGGCGGACATAGTCGCTAGTCGTCTTGGCGTCCTGCATGGCGGTGCCCTTGTAGGTGATTTCGTAGGCATTGTCGGCGTTGTAAACGTAGGCAACATCGCGCTGTTTAGTCACTTCGATGCGCTCTTTGTCGGGGAACTTCACGAATCGCCAAAAGAGGATGCCCGTGCTGGTAGTTTCGCCGTGATGGAAGCTGTAGGTCCGACCCTGCTGGCTGATGTCCTGAATGTTCAAGTAAGCCTCGCCCCCCAGCGCCTGGATCGCTTGATCGAGCACCGCCTTGGCCTTGGCGGAATTCTCCTGCGCGACCGGTAGGGATGAAGTGGGGGACGTGCTTTGGGCGAGTGCCGCACACGTGAGAATGAAAAGGATGGCCAGTCGTCGCATAATTCAGAAGCTTAGTTCAAAAGCCCGGCAGGGCGCCGTATATGCCGGAGACCCTTGGGAAACACTCCGATGAAATCGCTTTTCTTACTTAGACGCGAGGACCTTGCGCCGGGCTGCATCCCGCACGTGCAAGCCACCAAAGATTTTCGACCAATCATCCAGCCAGCACAGCTCCGCCGTTAACGTTGAACACTTCTCCGGTAATGAAGCCCGCCTGCGTGGTGCACAAGAAGAGAATTGGATGCGCAATCTCGTCCGGCGTGGCCACGCGCCCGAGCGGGATAGTCGCGAAAATTTTCTCGCGAGTCTTTGGATCATTCAGTGCCGGTTGGGACATATCGGTTTCCACCCAGCCCGGAGCCACACAATTCACATAGATGCCGTCCGGGGCTAGTTCCGTGGAAAGGCCCTTCACCATGCTGATCAGAGCACCCTTGGTCGCCGCATAGTCGAGGTGAAACGCTTCTCCCCGCTGGCCCGCCGTCGAACTTACCAGAACGACATGACCGCCGTTCCCATTTCCTGCGCTCGTCTGCTTTTTCATTTGCGCCACAGAATGCCGGACCAGAGAAAAGACGCTGTCCAGATTGATGGCGACGGTCGATTGCCATTGGGCGTCACTCAGCCCGTCTACCGGAGCATCCTTCGGAGGCCAGATTCCATGATTCGCGACCAGCACGTCCAGCCGCCCGAAGCGATGTACGGCCTCGTTCACCAGATCCTTGGCGGTAGCGAGCCCCTTAAGGTCGCATGCTACCGTGGCGCAATGCTCGTCGCCGCATTCTTTCACGAGCGCTTCCGCCTGTACCTTGGCGCTTTGGTAGTTGAACAGTACACGCGCACCCGCCGCAACGAACGCGCGCACCGTGGCCGCGCCAATCCCGCGCGACCCGCCGGTGATCAGGGCAACCCTGCCTTCCAGGGAAAGAGCGATCGACATGCTAATTAGTGTCCAGGCTGGGCTTGGAAGTTGCAAGCCCATGAGAACCGACGGCGGGGGTATGTGCTCGATTTAGGTCTGTATTCAGTTAGAGTAGCGCCGGCAGTGAATACGGCACCCCGCACTTGCCCGATGGTCTCGCCCAACTAGTCCCCGAGGCTCTGTGCCTTCCCAGTTTTCAACTGCCGGATCAGAACACGCACCAGCATTCCGTCGTAACGCGTGCCGCTCATCTTCTCGATCTCAGCAAGGGCCTGTTCGGTGGTTTTGGCCGGAGCGAACGAACGCTCGGTGGTCATGTTAACAAACGCGTCTGCCAAGCTCAGGATCCGAGCCCACAACGGAATCTGCTCCCCGCGCAGGCCATTGGGGTATCCGCTGCCATCGAAAGCTTCGTGGTGATGCTCTACCGCCTTCTGCAACATCAGGCTGCCGGGAATGGTAGCCACGATTTCTGCTCCGACCTGCGCATGCTGTTTCATCTGTGCGAACTCTTCATCGGTCAACGGGCCGGGTTTGGTCACAATGCGCTCGGCAACGAAAATCTTTCCCACATCATGGACCCGTGCCGCGTACACCAGCTCCACGATTTCGTCCGAGGGGAGCGCCAAAGCCCGACCGATCAGGTCGGCGTAGCGGCCGACCATGTCCCCGTGGCCGGAGGCGTGGAACTCGCGCGACTCGGCCGCTCGCGTCAGCACCTCAATCGACTCCTTCAACACCTGCACGTTGCAATCGTCGTCGCCCCCGCATAGCTTGCGGAGCATGGTGACCAGTTCATCGAGATCATCCGGGCCAGTCTGGTCTCGCTGCAGAAAACCTTCGATGTAAGTCGAGATCTGTTGCCGCTGCGTGGCAAAGTGTTCGCCTTCCCCAAACTCCGCGATCTTCAATACGCGATTTCCGCCTTCGTGCTTGGCGGCGTACATGCCCGCATCGGCCACTCGAATGATGTCCTCGGCGGAGAAGCCGTGCCCCGGAAAGCTGGCGACCCCGAAGCTGCCCGTGATTTTGTGCTCGGCCAGCATCGCGTCTTGCGTCATCCAGAGGCGCAGACGCTCTGCCAGGGCCTGGGCCTGTTCGATGCCTGTTTCCGGCATGAGTATGATGAACTCGTCGCCGCCGTAGCGGGCCACTACGTTCGACTGCCGGCACTTCTGCTCGAGCAGTCGACCTACCCGAGCCAGCACCAGATCCCCTTCCAGGTGCCCGTGCGTGTCATTGACTTCCTTAAACTTGTCCAGATCGATCAGCACCACCGAGAAGGGCCGCCCCGAACGCGAAGCGCGTTTCCATTCCGACGTGAGCGCTTCCCAGAAAAAGCGCCGGGTCTTGATGCCGGTCAGACCGTCGGTAATGGACTGCTGCTGCAGTTTCTTGAACACGGTAGTGTTGTGCACGGCCGTCGCCAGCAAGTCAGCGAGCGTGTTCATGATGAGAACATCCTGCGGCGAAAACGCATTCTCTTCCCGGCTTTCGACGTTGAGCACTCCCAGCAAGGTGTCGCCATAGCTGATAGGAATGCAAAGCACAGCGCGCGACTCAGGAAGTACGCCCAGCAGGTGGCCCTCGCCCGCGCTCTGCACCAGCGCCCTTTCGCCGCTGCGCGCCACCCGGCCCACAATCCCCGAGCCCAGCGGGATACGTTTGCCTTTGGCTTGGGCAGTCGTGCCCGCCTCCGCGCGTATCTCGATATCTTTCGTGACGTAGTCGAGAATCCCGATGCCGATATGATCGAAACGGAAGTTCTTTTGTATCTCCGCGACAATGTCGGCCAACATCTGCTCCGAGTCCTCGGTCGAGATGGCGGTCTTGGAAATGCTATTCAGGAAACTGAGTTGCCGCGAACGGCGCTGTTCCTCGGCGAACAGGCGCGCGTTCTCGACCGCGACCGAAACCTGGCCAGCCGCCGTCTGCATGACCTCCAGATCGCGCTGCTGGAAAACATATTCCCGCTCCGTACTCATCGCCACCATCGCACCGGCAGGTTTTCCGCCCAGCAGGATGGGCGCACCGCAAAAACATTTCGCCGGCCCGCCTCCCACTTGGCTGGCTCCCAGGCGCTCGCGGGTTTTCTCGAGGTCCGAACGAATCAGCAACGCCTGTCCGGTGCGGATGATGAGTTCGGTCAAGCCGTTGCCGGTCTTGCGCGACCGCTTGGGCAGCACTTCATTGTTCTCCGTCTCCAGTTCGAAACGGATCTCATCATTCTCCTGGAACGCGATATAAAAATTGCTGGTGTCGAAGATCTGCCCGAGCTCCTGCTGGATGGTGCGCAGCACTTCATCCTGATCGAGTCGTGAACTGATGGCCTGCCCGATCTGGGTCAGCAGTTCGTACTCCTTGGTGCGCCGCTGGGCATCGAGCATCACGACATAGTTTTCGAGCGTCAGCCCGATTTGCAGGGCCAGGCCGATCAACAAGCGCAGATTCGAAGATCCGAACACCTTCAACTCGGCGTGTGGAAAGAGAATGACCCCGAAGTTGTGCTCGCGCGTTTGCAGGCTGACCGCCGTCAAGTGACGGATATTCTCCTCCGAGAGAGCGCGCTTGAATTCCTCAAATTGTCCGCCCGGAAACACCGGCAGCGGCTCGGTCAATTCCGGCAGGTTGCGGAAGGTAAAGAAACCTCCTCGGCGATAAGCCAGCTCGCAGATATATTCCCCGGCGCCCTTGCTCTCCAACTTCTGCAGAAACTCCGCCGAAAATCCGCGCTGCACCGAGGGCACAACGTTGCGCCACTGCTCGGCAATGCAAATCAGTGCGCGGCGTGTCGGCAGCGGCTTCACCAACCGCTCGAGCACGGCCGTCATGCTCGGCACCAGTTCCTCGGCGGCCAGGAGGCGGCGCGGATCAACTCCCAAAGTCGAAAAGGCCAGTGCATTTTCCTGCACCGCGTTGCGTTCGTTCTCGAACAGCACCATCACCATGGCGATGCCCAGCAGCATCTGCGGCAGCGGTCCGAGGATGTGGCCGGCACTGCCCAAAATTTCCGATAAGGGACTGCGCAGTTGGCCGAGCGCCATGAGCGCAGCCCAGAGCGCGAGGCCTAGCGCCAGCATGTGGAAGGCCAGGGAGTTGCGATGATGTGCCACCCGGTAAAAGGTGAACGAGCAGTACAACAACAGCACCGCGATCGCCACCTCCAGGCGCACGTGGTGCAAGGGCAACGGCAAATTGCTCACGAAGGTGCCATTCACCATGTGATCGCGGAGGTTCCACAAAGCCAGGCCAGTCCCAAGCAGCGCGAGCGCGACGTCGTACCATCGCGGCCGGAAGCTCTCGCGCATGAGCCTGGTCGAGACAAACAGACACAGCGCCATCACCACCACGAGCAAAGACCCCGTCAGGTAGATCCAAGGTGAGGGTGTGTTATAGGCGTTCCAGGCCTCGAAACCGAAATGCAGCGAGTAGGCAGCCCATCCCAGTTGCCAGGCGCGGAAATACGCCTGCCGGCTCTGCTCGTAGAGATAGGTGAAGACGAGGAAAAGCAGCAGGGCCACGATTCCCGGAATAATGATCGTGTTCGTGACAAGACCGTTCATGGCGCGCAACACCGCGAAGACTTCCGCTGAGCCACAGAGTTCCCTGAAGATGCAATAGCTGATCGTTTCACAGCGTGCGCGCGAATTACAATACGTTTTCAGTACAGGGGTGAGGAAAACGCAGTCGTCCTCACCACCCTGCCGCCAAGCGCGAGCTTTGCTGCAAGGTCCGTAAATCAAGCCGGCCTGGCTGCTGCCCATTCGTTGCGGACCGCCCAAACGCTTTACGGCAACTCGTCCTTATGCCGTAATCCGCCGGTCTCGATAACAGGCGCCAGAAGGCATCAGTTGATTTCTCGGCCCAAGGCAGTCCCTGCGCTTGACGCTGCTTTCTACCCGCCCGTACCATGGACTTTCATGCCCGATACCGCTAGCTCTCTCAAAAAAGACGACTTATCGTCCAAGCCCAGGGTCCGATTCGCCCCCTCCCCCACCGGTTTCCTGCACGTCGGCAGTGCCCGGACCTTCATCTTCAACTGGCTGTACGCCCGGCGCAATGGCGGAATCATGGTTCTGCGGCTCGATGACACCGACGTCGAGCGGAACACGGAAGCGTCCGTCAACTCTATTTACGAGGGCCTGAAATGGCTGAACCTTAGCTGGGACGAGGAGTACAAACAATCCGAGCGTTTTCTTCTTCATCAGAAGATGGCGTGGAGCATCTTCGAGAACGGTCTGGCCTATCGGGATTTCACACCCGCCCACACCGGAGACTCGGAAAAGTCCGGAGCGCAAGGCACTTGGCTATTCAATCCCGGCATGCGGGAGCTTTCCCCCGAGGAAAGCAACCGCCGCGGGGCTGGGGGAGAGCCCTTCGCCCTGCGCTTCCGTGTCCCACGCGGAATAGGGGAAGAGGTCTCTTTCACGGATGCGGTGTACGGCCAGCAGCGCAAGAACGCCGACGACATGGAAGACTTCGCCCTTTTGCGCTCTGATGGGATGCCGACCTATCATCTCGCCTCCTGTGCTGACGATGCTGATCTACGCATCTCGCACATCATCCGCGGCCAGGACCACCTCACAAACACTTTCAAACATGTCCTGATCTTTGCGGCTGCAGGCTCCCCTACCCCACAATTCGCCCATCTTCCGCTTCTGGTAGCGCCCGACGGAACTAAGCTCTCCAAGCGCCGTCACGGTCCGGTGGTGAGCGTGACTGCTTACCGCGACGCGGGATTCCTTCCCGAAGCTTTCATCAACTTCTTGTGCCTGCTGGGTTGGTCGCCCAAGAACGACCGCGAGCAGATGAGTTTGTCGGAACTACAGGAGGCGTTCACGCTCGAGGGCATCCATCGCGCCAATGCCGTGGTGAACTTCAAAGAGCCTGCCGCCACGTCTGAAGAGATGTTTGATCCGAAAGCGGTCTGGTTAAACGCCGAGCATATCCGCGGCTTGAGCGTGGAAGAGCTGAGCGGTCGGCTGCTGCCGATCGTGCGTGAAGCTGGCTTTGCCGTCGATTCCGGGAAGATGCTTCGGATTACTCCGTTGATCCGCGAGCGCATCAAGTTGTTGCGCGACGTGCTCACGGCGGCCGACTTCTTCTTGGTCGACCAGCTTCCCGCCTACGATCCCGCAGAACTCATTCCGCAAAAAGGAGACGCCGCCCTGGCGAAGAAGATCTTGGCGAAGGCCCATGCCGTGTTGGCCGCAGTCGAATTCCAGCACGATCCGCTGGATCATGCCCTCCGCGCCGCCGCCCAGGAGTTGGGAATCAAAGCCGGTCCGATGTTCCAGCCGATCCGCGTCGCCGTTTGTGGCCGGAAGAACGCCCCGCCCTTGTTCGCAACCCTCGAAGTCCTGGGGAAGGAGACCACGCTGGCGCGCATTGAACAAGCGATCCAGAAACTGTGAACGCGCGGGAAAGAAGACGAAAATCCACTCCGCATCAAGGTCACCGTTTGCGTCCTTTCATCAGTCTGTAAAGCTGTCGTGGTTTGACAAGCACCGCGGCATGCCTTAGCAGCTGAGGGTTCGGGCATTGCAGGGGTTTCCCACGTTTGTTCGGGGATAATCATTGACACAGAGTACTTTGTATTGCAAAGTACTAGCATGCCGATTCCCCAAGACCCCTTTCACGAGCCCCTGCGAAAACGCTGGATTCCACCGGAAATGCTGAATGCGCCCGTACTCGACTCATGCATTCCTGCCGTCCCGATCGAACCCCGTTCCATCTTGCTGATCAACCCGTTCTATGCGAAGGATGCCAATGCCAGCTTCGGCAAGCACGTGCTCACGCCCACCCTGGCGTTGACCAGTTTCGCAGCAACCACGCCGCCTCCCTGGCGCGTGAACTACTGGGACGAGAATCTTCTCGCTGGGCGTCCACCCTTCCAACCGATGCCCGAGGTTGTGGGCATCACTGTTCATCTGACGTTCGCCCGGCGGGCGTACGAACTGGCTGACTGGTACCGGCAGAGAGGATCGAAGGTTATCCTCGGCGGTCTTCACGTGTTGTCCTGCCCCGAAGAGTGCGCGCCGCATGCCGATGCGTTAGCAATGGGAGACGGTGTTCAACTCTGGCCGCAGATTCTGAGCGACGTTGAGGCCGGCCTCCTGCGATCTCGCTACGTTGCCACCTATGAGAATGACTATTGTGACGACCCGCCGCCGAGCCGATCCATCCTGCCGCGGCGTAGTTTTCTGACGACGAGCAGTCTGATCGCCACCCGTGGCTGCCACAACCGCTGCGGCTTTTGCTACCTGGCCACCGATGGGTTGCGAATGCCCTACCGCATGCGCCAACCGCAGCAAGTCGCCAACGAATTTGCCGCCAATGGGGAGCCCTACGCAGTGTTTATCGACAACAATCTCGGCTCTCGCCGCGACTATCTGCACGAGTTATGCGCCGCGCTACGTACACTCAACAAGATCTGGAGCGCAGCCGTGACCATCGACGTCACGGACGACCCTGCGCTGGTCCGCAACATGGCATTGGCGGGTTGCACCGGTGTCTTCATCGGATTCGAATCGCTCAGGGACGACAACCTGGCTGACGCCCACAAAAAGACCCCCAAAACTTCCGACTACGCCCGCCGTGTTCGCATGTTGCACGACGTCGGAATCCAGGTGAATGGGTCGTTTGTTCTCGGCTTCGATCACGACCGCAAGGATGTCTTCGCCCGCACGGCGCAATGGGTTGAGGAGAACCGCATGGAGTGCGCGACATTCCACATCCTTACGCCCTATCCGGCGACCCCGTTATTTCGCCAGATGGAAGCTGAAGGACGCATCTTGCACCGGGATTGGTCCCAATACGACACATCTCACGCCGTCTTTCGGCCGCGGCACATGACTCCCGAGGAACTCGAACACGGCTACGGCTGGATCTATCAACGGTTGTTCTCCCATACTTCGATCTGGTGCCGCCGGCCAGAAGACTGGCGTGCAGTGCCGCTCTATCTGGCCATGTCCTATCTCTACAAGCGGTCAAATCGCTTTTGGCACCAGTTAATCAAGCACAACCTGGTGCACGCAGTCTGGAGTCCGCTCGTCGAGATGACTCGCTGGCGGCATGTGCGATACCGGCGAGAATTGGCTCACGCCGTGACGACAGTTGCACCCTCTGGCCAGATCGTATCGGCCGGGGTGTGACGTCAGAGGCTGCAGACTTATGCGGCAATCAAGCGGACGGGAAAGCTCTCCTGAAAACTCTCGAAGATCCAATTCTTGATATCCGTCTTGCTCGTTTGACGTTGCTTTGAAGGGGCGCGGCTTCAGCCACGCCGAAGGGCTTCCGGAAATGCCGGGGCTTTAGCCCCCGAGGTTCGCGCTTGACGATCAAACAGACCCTTCACTCGCCTCTCAAACGCGTTGCGAATGGAAAAGGGTAGAAAAGTTGCTGACTACGACTCTGAAATCGGCATTTCGATCTCAACCCCGGCTTGTCCAGCCTGAGGTTATAAAATAGCCCATAGATGACGCCATCCAATACCTCCTCCGAGCCGGTGGCCAACGTGCCCGCTGAACCTCGTCCGTCCAACTTCATTCGCGACATCATCCTCGACGACCTCAAGACCAACAAGTACCAGGGCCGAGTGCAAACCCGTTTTCCTCCCGAACCGAACGGCTACCTGCACATCGGCCACGCGAAAGCGATCTGCCTTGACTTCGGCCTGGCCGACGAGTTCCACGGCCATACCAATCTGCGCTTCGACGACACCAATCCATCGAAGGAGGAAACCGAGTACGTCGACTCCATCATGGAGGACGTGAAGTGGTTGGGTTTTCACTGGGATGGGCTTTACTACGCCTCTGACTATTTCGATCAGCTCTACGAATGGGCTGTGAAGCTGATCAAAGACGGCAAGGCCTACGTCGATGATCTCAGCGCGGAGGAGATCCGCGAGTACCGCGGTACGCTGACGCAACCCGGCAAGGACGGCCCCCATCGCAACCGCTCCGTCGAAGAGAACCTGAACTTGTTCGAGCGCATGAAAGCCGGGGAATTTCCGGACGGCACGCGTGTCCTGCGCGCGAAAATCGACATGGCATCGCCTAACCTGAACATGCGCGATCCGGTCATGTACCGCATCCTGCATGCGTCGCACCACCGCACCGGCGACAAATGGTGCATTTATCCGATGTACGACTATGCGCATGGGCAGTCGGACTCGTTGGAGAAGGTCACGCACTCGATGTGCACGCTCGAGTTCCAGGATCACCGGCCGCTTTACAACTGGTTCATCGAGCAGCTCGGGATCTTCCCGTCGCAGCAGATCGAGTTCGACCGGCTCAACCTCACCTACACCATGCTCAGCAAGCGCAAGCTCCTGCAGCTGGTGCAGGAGGGGCACGTGAGCGGGTGGAATGATCCGCGCATGCCGACGATTTCGGGGATTCGTCGGCGTGGCTATACCCCCGAGGCCATTCGCAATTTCGTTTCGTCCATCGGGGTTTCGAAGACCGAGGGCTCGATCGAGCTGGCCATGCTCGAACACTTCGTCCGCGAGGACCTGAACAAGCGCGCCCCGCGTGTGATGGCAGTTCTGCGGCCCCTGAAAGCGGTCATTGACAACTACCCAGAGAACCAGGTCGAAGAGATGGACGCAGTGAATAATCCCGAGGATGAGAGCGCAGGCACGCGCAAGGTCCCGTTCTCGCGCGTTCTGTACATCGAACAGGATGACTTTCGCGAGAATCCGCCAAAGCAGTATTTTCGACTCTCTCCGGGCCGGGAAGTGCGGCTGCGCTACGGCTACTTCGTGACGTGTACCAGCGTTGTGAAAGACGCGAAGGGCGACGTGGTCGAGGTGCACTGCACGTACGATCCGGCAAGTCGCGGTGGAAACTCACCCGATGGGCGCAAGGTGAAATCCACTATTCACTGGGTGTCGGCGGAGCATGCAGTCGATGCCGAGGTGCGCATTTACGACAACCTGTTCTCGAAGGAAGATCCCAACCAAACCGAGGATGGGAAGGATTTCACCGCGAATCTGAATCCGAATTCACTCGAAGTCATTTCGCACGCGAAGGTGGAACCGTCCCTGGCGGGCGCCGCAGTGGGGAGCCGTTATCAGTTCGAGCGGTTGGGGTATTTCTGCGTCGATCTTGAGTCGAATCCCGGAAAGCCCGTGTTCAATCGCACCGTTGCGCTCAAAGATACTTGGGCAAAAGTGGAGAAAAAGCACGGTGGGAAATGAAAGTGCCTGGCGGCTTCCCTAGCGGTGGATACGGCGGAAGGTCCAAAAAAACTGCCGAGCTACCGCTCGGCCTGGACGCCCGGGGGCGGCCGTTCACCGTGCGCTGTGCCCGTCGTTACCCCGATAGAGAACCAAAGGCTGAGAGATGGACGCCAGTAGCCGGGAGCTAGCCGCAAGAAGCTAGCTACCTGTGCGCGTGAGGGCTTTGCGCCGGATTCTTTCCACCACCCGTTGACGGGCCCTTCAGCACCTTCACCTCAAAATCAACCGGCAGTTTCTTGGGCGGATAGCAGGCCGCGTTGTCGCACGCCTGATACTTCAGTTCGCCGTGAATCGCGTACTTGCCGGGCATCACGGTGTGCAGCGGGCGCACTTTCATGGTCACCGTGAAATCTCCGCTGTAAACGTTCAGAGGCTCGTCCGGAGCGAATGGAAAGCTCATATCCTTACCGGCGGGATAAGTGAGCTTGGTGATGGCGATATCGGTGGGCGCGTTTAACCGCAGAGAGGTGGGAATGAGGAACTCCGACTTGGGGGTGTTGGAGTTGATGTGAAACCCCGAGGCCACCCGGAAGGGAAGGCTGACTTCGCCGGCCTGGCCGCGAGTCACGCTGACCGTAGCAATCGGCGCGAGCGTGACGGAAGGCGCTTTTTTCCCCGGGGACTGCGCCCAGCCCAGACTCGAAACCAGCGCCGCCACGACTGCCAGTCTTCCTATAGTTTGCATCGGTGGAATAGTAGTCCGAACGCGTGCCGCCGCCTACGTTACTTTTGCGCCTGTACTGCGCGTCCCTGGCTTAGGGCTTTCTTGATGTTATCCACGAACAGGCTGCGGCTTTGCAGGCCGAATTCCCGGGAGATGATCTTGCCGTCCCGATCAATGAAGAAAGTCGTGGGCAGGACATCGACGCCGCCGTACTGCTGTCCTACCGCATCCTTGCCCATGAGAATGGTGTAGTTGACGCCCATCTCCTTCACAAATTTCTGTACCTCGTCTTTGCTGTCGGCATCCATGGCGACCCCCACAATCTGCAAGCCCTGCGGTCCATACTCTTTCTGCAGTTCAACGAACCAAGGCATCTCGATTTTGCAAGGACCGCACCAGGTCGCCCAGAAATTGAGCAGAACCGCCTGGCCGCGATATGCGCTTAAGCTAACGTTCTTGCCGTCTAGCGATTCCAGCGTGAAATCAGGCGCTGCCTTGCCTGTGGGGTCAAGGATATTGGGCCCGCCCGCGCCGGCGCGCCGCGCGGCATGGAAACCGACGAAAAGCATGGCGGCCACGATGGCGGCCACGAAGAACAGAGCTGCGGGATTACGTTTCACGATGACCTCACTACAGCGCAAAGCGATTCAAGAATGAAAAATAACTCGACAATAGCGTAAACCGTCCGAACACCAGCAGGCCGCCCAGCACAATCAGCAGCGCCCCACTGGCGACCTCCAGCGCGTGCATATGCGAGCGGAACCGGCTATAGAACTTCAGAAAGCGCTCGATGCCCAGCGATGTCAAAAGAAACGGTACAGCCAATCCCAGCGAGTAAATCGCCAGCAGGAAAATTCCCTTCAGCACAGAATCTTGTGCGGCCGCAAAGCCCAGAATCACGGCCAGGATCGGTCCCACGCAAGGAGTCCACCCGAAAGCAAAGGCGAAGCCGATGACGAAAGCTCCCCACGGGGTACTCCCGCCCTTTACGGAGTGCAATCGCGCATCGGTATACAGCGCCTTGATCTTGAAGATTCCCGTCAAATGAAGGCCAAATAAAATGATGATGACCCCGGCAACACGCGCCAGCATTGACTTGTAAAAGCGCAGCAACTGACCCACTTCGGTGGATATCGCGCCCAACGCGATAAACACGATGCTGAAGCCGAGGATGAAAGCGACGGAATTCAGCATCACTTTGCGCAGCAGTTGGCTATCGGTCGACTTCAGTTCTTCCACGCCCGCGCCCGAAATCAGCGACACGTAGCCCGGAACCAGGGGCAACACGCACGGGGACAGAAACGAAATCAATCCGGCGACGAAGGCGGCCAGCGGTAGAGGAAGACTCGACATTGCGATTATTTTACGCGTGCCTCATGCAATTTTAGTCGGACCATGCACTACTTGTGTAAGTTCTCCATATCTTAATAGTTCTCTGAAAAATCAGAACCGAATTTCCCGCGTCCCACTGAAGACAAGCAACTAAGAGCTTCAAACAATCGATGTGCGACGTGGGAGGAATGTTACACAATCGCGCCTGAAAACCATCAAAATCCCTCAGTTTGGCGCTCTGTGGTCCTTGTTCGGTTGAGGCGGAGAAGCTCCCGGCTGCTTCGGTTGACCGGCCGCCGACGGCATCGCGGGCAGTTCCGATTGAGGCTCGGCCACGACTTTCTTGAGAAATCCCGGCGGAATCGACGCTGTCAGCACGGCGCGATTGCCTTGCCGCTCCACGCTTAAGCTTTCAAAGAATGCTCTCACGTCCGGATCTGACCTTCCGGTTCCGACCGAGGCTTCCGCCGCATGAAAAAGGCTGAGGAAAGTCGACACCTTGTCGGCAAGACTCTGGGCATCGTCCTCGTTTCCGGGGTACGCCTCCGCTCGCACGTGCAAACTCGGCGAATAGACCGGGTAGTACGCCGACACGACGATGGGGGACGGCTTCTGGAACAGCATGGTCCAAGTGCCCAACTCGCTCGAAGGCTGAACCTTCCCGATGAACCATGCCAGCTTCAGTACTGGCAAGGTCTTGCTCACCACGGGCAGCGATTTGTAGTACTGCCGCAACAATGCCGGTCCTCCGAATGGAGACGCCAGCTTGTGAGAGCGGTCGACAATACCGCGAATCACCGCCGGATCGTCGTGATTGGAAACAGCCACGCTGTCGACATTCAACAGCGCAGCCCGCACGGTCCGGCCTTCGATCGGAATGCTGTAGATATCGATGGAGTGATAGTTCTCCACCGAGCGGGCGATCTTGCGCAGATAGGCAATCAGACGCTCGCCCTGGATTTTGCCTACGAAAACTTCGGAGAAACGTGTCTGGGGCGCGACTACGCCGGTCGCCTGCGTAGTCGAGATGACGGGATAGTGGATCGCAAACGCCGCTTCATCCAGATCGCGCTCGAACTGGAATCCGGTCGCTTGAATGAATTGCTCGTAATCAGGGTCGTGCGGTACCGGCGGCAACTGCCCGATGGCTTTGAGCGTGCGCAGCCACTTGAGATTGACGTAGAAGAAGCCGTCCGCGCCGGGCAGAAGGCGGGCGGCTTCCGGCGGGGCACGCCGACGTAGTTGGACGGCCGCAAATACGGCGGCGGCGACCACAAGAACTGCCAAAAGTACGGGAACGCGGCGTCTTAAGCGCACGGCGAGGGCCTATCATAGCACTTAGGTGGGCCAAGAAAGGGGTCGGGGTTGAGTCTCTTGCGCCCAACGGACAGTGCAGGCGGAAACGGGGTAACGCTATGCTTGCACGTCACTTGCCGCTTGTGGTACCTTTAAAAATTGTCCCGGTCATCTGAAAGGGATCCGTAGGGAGTGTTGCGTCTGAAAAGATGCGATCCCTCAGTTTGCTGGCGTAGCTCAGTCGGTAGAGCATCTGATTTGTAATCAGAGGGTCAGGGGTTCAAATCCCTTCGC
>UEXW01000079.1_pt1 | contig 71197 bp, 47 predicted proteins | sample 4301151 | NCBI WGS metagenome assembly UEXW01 (sample SAMEA4773176, study PRJEB27434) | metagenome | biome: 2259; feature: agricultural soil; material: soil | place: USA | collected 2014-09 | depth 0.25 m | reverse complement strand
ATTCACTCCTCCCCCAAAAGGGGCAAAGTGTAACCTATGTGTCCGGTACGATCTGTTACCTATGTCTCGGGTCGCTCACTCAGAAGCCACTGGCATCCCATCCTTCGAAATTTTCGTAACCGACTCCTGCGCAGAAATCTAGCGGAACTTCCGAGTATTGGCGGCAGGCTCAGGTTAGAACCTGCCGCGCTCATGATTTGAGTAACCCGGCGACCTTAACGAACAGCCGCCAAGTACAGTGTGTGCATCTTGCGCTGCACGTCTGCCAATGTACCGGTCAGGATATAGCTGTTGTGCTTGCTCTCACCTTCCGGCAATTCGGAGTTTCGAATTGCATCCATTCTCGTGTGGTTGAAGTTGGGGTCTCCGCAGAAGTGCTTCGAGACTGAGAGCCAGGTCACCGAGCCGCCCTGCGAGACATTTGCAGCGTAGATCCCGATCGCGTAGTTCGCGTCGGCTGTGGAGAGAATCACGCCACTAAACACGGGCTCGAACCCATAGAACGATTCGCATTCAGAGTCGGATGGGCTGGTTTGACTCGTTACTTCAACTCGATTGTCGACTTCAGCATCGTATTTCCAGAGCCGATTCAGGTCTGGACTCGCGGTCACGATCGGCATGTAGAGAGATGAGCCAACCTTTCGCGGGAGTGTCACATGCGTCTGATAGCGAGCCACAGGTCCGAGATTCATGAAGTTGAGGCTGAGATCCTTTCCGACAATCACGTCGCGATAAAGGATGGGTATTTCGTTGCTGCCGCCTAGCTGGTAAGGGTCGTTCTGCAGGGGAACAGCGCGGGTTCTCTGCACAGAATCCTCGTTCTTGGCAGTCACAATGGGAGACCCGTGCCCGTAATCGTCGGAACCTTCACTCATCATGCCGAAGTCATGGAGCAGCAAGACTTTCATGCCCCCGACTGGATAGTTCGGTTGCAGAAATTGCTTTCCGTTCCAGTTCCACTGGCTGATGTTTCCCCCAAACACGAGGTTCGACTTGACCGTCAGCCCACCCTTGCTCAGCGTGAGGTAGGACTCCTTGAGTGTGCCAAAGCGCTTGTAACCGAAGACGTTCAGTCCGTATTTCTCGTATCCGGATAATTGCTCTCCCGGACGCAACAGTGCGTGATCGCCAGTCTCGATGTTGAATCCTTCGAACATGGGACTCACGCCAGGCACCGAGGGCCTCTTCCAGGCAAAACCGTTCGGGCCCTCGCTCCCATATCCGTCGACACTCGCGGCCGCAGAATCCATGTGGTCGGGACCGTTGTAGAAGCGATTCAGCGCTGTCGTTCCGAGTTCGTTCGGATTGGCCCCTACGTAGTACATCTCGCCTTCCGAAGGAAAAAGCATTGCCTCCCCTAGCCCCGCGCTGGTCATACGGTCGTTTTCCCACGGAACTAATCGAAGCAGGACTTGGAGTGGGATGAAGGTCAATGCCTTCTCAATTACGACCGCAAGATTGCCGTTTGGATCGGCATTATCGCTGTAGTAGATATCGGGGACGGCTGCGAACAAATAGTGGGCGCCGCTCGGGACTCGCACTTTTGTTCCGTCCAGCCAAAAGTCCTGAGGAATATCCGTGGGCAGGTGGCCGAAAAGGGTCCCATCCGTCACGCACGCATTGGGCGAGCCGGCGAAAGTCTTGGCACCGGGCACACGCTCAAGAACGTTTGCCGGCAGAAGATTCTTGTTTGCGCTAAAGACGCCGCAGGCAGTGACCGGGACCTCAGGGCAACCGGAGGGCCAACACCAGGACATATCCCCCACTGTCCAGATATTGACGTCGTCACCCGGCTTTATGCCGAGTGCATCCAAGTCGATCGGAACTGCTTTGAACGCTCCAGGATCGTCAAACATCGATAGATAACTCGCCTTGGAGTCGATGGGTATCGTGGTCTGAGAAAGCGTAGTGGGCGCGAGCAACAACAGCATAGGCAAGAGCCCGAGTGCGAACAGCATTCTAGAATGCTTCATAGATTCTCCTCTGGGCGATCAAAATGCCTGATCGTCATATCCTTTCAGTAGCTACGGTTTGAATTGAACTCATCGAAATGCTGGGGCCCGGACTCAACCTCGCTTGCGATCCGAACCTTATTTCTCTGCGCGGTACACCACTTCGTCGCGTTTCCCAACCCTGCTAAGGGCGTACCCGGCAGCGGCTCCTGCACCTGCTCCCGCCGCTCCAGCGCCGCCGATCTTTCCGCTGGCGTTGGTGGAGTCATCGAACGCGCGGAAACCAAGCAGCATTCCTGCGCCCAGGCCGGCAGCGGACATGCCCGCGATCCACGCAGCCGTGTGCCTTGAGTTATGCTTCGTCACCCTTTTCACAGACTCGCGAGAAATTGGTTTTGGCTTCCCCGCCTCGTAGACCACGATCCTGCTTTCCTCCACGCGTAAGAGCTGGCCCTTAACGGGTCCCTCTTGCGTGTCCACGGTGACTTCTTTGTTGATGTGTTTTTGCAGATTCGAAAAGTCACTTGAGGTTTGCGCGACCACGCGCGTGGCTCCGGACCATATAAAGGCCAGCGCGCAAATCACGGTCAATGTTGCGCTTCGTTTCACCAGAGACTGTGAGGTCATGTTGCCTCCTTGCCCGAAATTGGTCTCAGGAAGACCGGGTAATGGTCGCGGATCATGGAGCGACTCGAGAAAAGTGGCAATACACCGCCAAACATTCGGAACTCAACTGGAGGTCAGCTGTGAAGTTGTTGAAATGGAAGCTAGTTTCGGCGGCGAGTCATCCAAGGTTTTGGAAGCGGCGGCTAGCAGGTCTGGTCGGCGGGAGAGCGCGATCCGAGTTTAAGCATCGATTCGCGGAGCCTGGTGTGCCCTTGCAGCAGATGCAGGTAGCGCATCTCGTCACGTTCGCAGTGGGCACCGATGATCTCGAGAAGGTGTTGTTTTTCCGCGGAACTCCACGAGCGTAAATCCGGAATGAGGGACAGGACAATGGCAAAGTTCTCGAAGCTGACCCGCGTGTTGCTGGTCTTTGCTGGGACCTGGGCCGCCAACAATCGCGCCAACCCGGTTGCGCAGGTGTCGCGAAAGCGCTGAACATCTCCGTCGACTCTTTGGCCCATCTGTCGATTCACCTGCAAGCCAATGTTTCGTGTTGAGAACTGGTCCCAGGCACCCACTTCACTTCCGGGCAGCTCGTAAAAGACGTGGCCTTCCGCCAGCCGCCGTAGAGTTCTCGCCGGGGTTCGGTATCGAGGGTCGCGAGCAATCCGTGCCTCTTCGCGTTCCACGAGCCGCAACAGGTCCTCGCGCCCCGGCCTGAAGCCAAGTTTTCGATAGAACCAGAATGCGCCCGACTCGATCGCTTCCGCGTTGTTCTGTCCCAGCTGGTAGGGATACATCGATATGCAGGTCGTGCCCATCAGTGAGCACAGGCAGCGCAGCACTTGGGCGAAGGTCCAGGCTACCTCGCCGCCGCGGAAGGTGTAGAAGGTGTTGAAGCCAACCTCCATCCATTCAAAAAGTCCGATCGCCTCGATGTAGTTAATGGGGACGCCGTTCTTCAGTGTCAGCCCGGCGACGTATGCGCGCAGCGGCAAGCGGCGGTCGGGGGGCAGGTTCCACAAGTAGATCGAGACACCTCGTCCCACATCCGCGCGCACGACTGACCGCGGATCGCCCAACGTCGTTCCATAGAGTTCGCGATAGCGCACCAGCATGACCTCGCGAATCAGGTCCATCATGGATTCGCCTTGCGCCCTCGATATGCGCACCAGTTCAGGTGGACGGCGTGAAAGTTCATGTTGCAGCGAAATGTCGCGACGCGTGAGCAGCGGTTCGTTGTGGTAGTAGACCTGTCGAACCGGACGCCAGTTGCGCGTGCGTGAGACGCGGGAGTTTTCCAGATGCCACCGAACCGGCATGCGCAGAGACTCGAAGATCCGCGACTTATCGGCCGGGGAAAGGTTGAGCTCTTCGAAGCGTCGTACGAACCACGCCAGCTCGTCGCAACGCTTACCTTGCGCCACGCTCAACCACTTTCGCCAGGGAGTATCGGCCTCCACCGAGGAGTCTTCCTCAAGGAGGGGGAGGAGGCGCGGCCAGACCGCCGCCATGGCACGCTCGTCATCGTAGTCGTCCCAGGCAATCTCGACCTTGCCGGGCATGCGTTTGACTAGCCAGCGAACCAGATCAAAGCCAAGAGTGTCCTGCATGCTGGTGTCCGCAATCCCGGAAACCTCCAGCGGATCGAAGTCGTCCATATCTACGCCGGCTGCGCGCTGGCGTTCCACACGCTTCCAAAAAGTTTGCAGGAGGCCTTCAGCCCGCCGAAGGACCTGCAGACTTGATGGAAACGCCCGCAGAACCAACAACGCCTCGTGAAATCGGATCAGGGAGGGAACATCCGTGAATTGTGCCGATGACGCCTTGGCCAGAACCTTGGCCACGCGTGCGGCAGCACTGCGACCGAACTGGTAGCGGCACTCCTCCAGTTCAGTGAGCAGACGGAGTGCAGAAGACACCGGCATTTACTTTGCGGCGTACCGGACTTCTATGTCATGCGCTGCGGAGGTCCACGAAAATGCTTCGAGCGTAACGGCTCCGGGGGCGGACTTCCAGGTTTTGACCGGCTTGCCATCGACGACGACTTCGCGCACTTTGTCGGCGCCGTAGACAATCACTTGCACATCCCTGAACCAGGGACGGTAAGATCCTTCGCCGGGCGACATCTGCACGCGCACCTTATCGGGCGCAACTTCACAGGTGAAGTGAACGCGCAAGAAATCCCCTTTCTGGTACGCGAAGGTGTTGCCGTCGTCCTGGTAAAGATCTCCTCCGCAACCGGGACCGGGATAGACGCGCAGTTCGAGCGGCCCCTTCGGACTTTCATCCACGTTCTGCACAACCGGCTGCTGGGGAAGGATCGTGCCCGCGCGCACGTAGACGGGAAGTGTGTCGACCGGAGGATTGACCGGGATCGCGCGTCCCCCGGCAAGCTTTTCGCCGGTCCAGTAGTTGAACCAGTCTCCCTTCGGCAGCGGGACATCATACGGCCCAACAAAGGGCCAGACCTTGGGCGCCACCAGCAGTCCGCTGCCGAACATGTATTCCTCCCCATTGGTGGCCAGCGTCGGCTCTCCCGGGAACTCCATGAACATTGGCCGCATTAGCGGAACGCCAGTGCGCGAAACCTCCTCCATTCCCGTATAGATATAAGGAAGCAACCGGTAACGAGTCTCGATGTACTTCTTGCGGATGGCCTCGTGCTCCGGTCCATCGACCCAAGGCTCGCGATCGCGCGTTCCCTTCGCGGCGTGATTCCGGTAAATCGGATTGAAGACTCCCAGTTCCATCCAGCGCGTGAGCAACTCCGGCGTGGGACTGCCGTTGAAGCCTCCGATGTCGTCGCCCACAAAGGCATATCCGGACAGTCCCAGGTTGATTAGCTGGGGTACGGAAAGGCGCATGTGATTCCACGAGGCGGTATTGTCACCTGTCCAGGTTGCGGCGTAACGCTGAGCGCCCGCGTAGGCAGCCCGGGTGAGCACGAAGGGCCGCACATCCGGCTGCAGCTTCAGCAGCCCTTCGTAGGTTGCACGCACGTTCTCCATCCCCATCACATTGTGGATCTCGCGATGATCGGTCTTGCGCTGCTCGACATAGTGGACGTTGTCGAGCGACATCGTCTTCTCGGGATAGACGAACACCGCCGGCTCGTTCATGTCGTTCCAGAAGCCGCGAACCCCGTCGTTCACAAATTCCTGGTAGAGTGAGCCCCACCACTCGCGCACCGCCGCTCGCGTGAAATCCGGGAACACGGAGTCCCCCGGCCACACCGGCCCCACGTATACCGAGCCATCGGCCCTTTTAACGAAGTAGTCGTGCGCCATGCCTTCGTCGTAAGGCTTGGTTCCGGGTACTTTCGCGATGTGCAGGTCGGTAATCGTGATGAGCTTGAATCCCTGCTGGCGCAGATCTTTAATCATCTGTTCAAAGTGTGGGAACCGTTGGCGGTCCACGATGAAGGGTCGGTACTTCTCTTGGTAGTCGATGTCGAGGTAGATAATGTCTGCCGGAATCTTGCGCTTGCGGAATTCATTGGCAATCTCGCGCACCCGCGCTTCCGGATAGTAGCTGTAGCGGCACTGCTGATATCCCAGCGAGGACAGCGGAGGCATGGGCGTACGGCCGGTGAGCGCCGTGAAATCGCTGACAATCCGCTTGGGATCGGGTCCGTAGAAGAAGTAGTAATTCAGCTCGCCCGCTTCTGCGCCAAACGAGTAGGCGTCCCGCGATTCCTTCCCGAAATCAAAACTGCTGCGGTAGGTGTTGTCGAGAAAAATGCCGTACGCCGCGCCATTGCGCACGCCCAGAAAAATTGGGAGGTCCTTGTAGAGAGGATCGGTCGACTCCTGCCAGCCGAACATATCCATGTTCCACATCGTGAAGGCGAGATCACGATGATCGAGGGGGCCAGTCTTGTCGCCCAGGCCGAAGTAGTGCTCATCGATGGGCATCGACTTCCACACACGAAATTCACTTCCGTCGTAGGAGACCGGGTGAGCAGGGTGATCTTCGGAGATCACATGGCCGCTGCGGTCGAGAAAGGCAACCCGCAGCGGAGATTTCGAAACCTGAACTTGGATTGCGGCGGTATCGACGACCACCACATCGGAGGAGTCCTTGACCTGAACCTTCGGCGCCTCAGGAAACGCGCCCGGCAGCACCGCGAAAGACTCATCTGGAAGAAATGAACTCTGCGTCGAGTAACGCAACCTGACAACGTTGGGCGACAAGGCGAGCACGCGCAGTCGCGCGGGACCGGCGCTGAATTCAACTCCGTTTTCGAGCTTCTGCACGGAGTTCACATCGCCCAGCGAACGCCACTGAGCATGGGCAAGCGACAGCGAAGCCAACATCAGGGCAGAGCAGCACAACCTACTTGCAAGTCTCATCGGATTTTCCGAATTCGCAAAATGATACCTGAAAAGACTGAGCGTTAGACGCACACTCGTAGGACTTTCTGATTGCGCTCCCGGCTCGGATCGCTTCGGCAGGCACGGTCGGCATCACTAATACGAAGTTGACAGTAGAGACATCTCCTCATACTGTAACCTGCGGTAGCGTCACCCCTTCTCAAAATAGAATCTCAAAAATCGGTTTGCGGACGGATGTGGAATCTGGGAACGGAGGAAGTCCAAGCGACCATGAACCAAGCCGCATCACTAGTCCATCGCAATCTTGCGCCGATTGATCTGGCGATCATCGGGATCTACTTTGTAATCGTCTTTGCCATCGGTTTCTATTTTGCCCGCAAGGAACGCACCTCGACCGATTACTTTCTGGCCAGCCGTGACGTCGGCTGGTTCTTCATTGGCGCGTCCCTGTTTGTTTCGAACATTTCCACCGAGCACTTTATCGGACTGTCGGGCACGGGCGCTTCCTCGGGCCTGGCGGTCGGGCATTTTGAGTGGCTCGCGTGCCTGATTCTGCTGATCCTGGGTTGGGTGTTTGTGCCGTTCTACCTGCGCACGAATGTTTTCACCATGCCCGAATTTCTGGAGAGGCGCTTTAGTCGGCAGTGCGCGGTGTATCTAGCCGCGATCTCGATCGTCGCTTACATCTTTACCAAGATCTCGGTGCAACTCTACGCAGCCAGCGTGGTGCTGGAGCGAGTGGCGGGCTGGTCGCTGTGGAAGACCGCCGTGGTCCTGGTCATCGCGACCGGGATTTACACGATCGCCGGCGGACTGGCCGCGGTCATCTACACCGACACGGTCCAGACGCTGATTCTCATTACGGGAGCGGTCGCCTTGACGCTGATCGGATTGCATCGGGTGGGCGGTCTGGAGCACCTGCGCACCATGGTTCCCCCCGACTACTTCCACATGATCAAACCCGCCTCGGATCCTAGTTTTCCCTGGACAGGGATCTTTTTCGGGGCGCCGATTCTGGGCATCTGGTACTGGTGCACCGACCAGGTCATCGTGCAACGCGTGCTCTCGGCGCGCGATGAGGGACACGCGAAAGCGGGAACTATTTTTGCGGGATTTCTCAAGATACTGCCCGTTTTCATGCTGGTGCTGCCCGGCATCATCGCTTTGGCCTTGTTTCCGGAGCAGGTGAAGAAGCCCGACTTTGCCTACCCCACGCTGGTTTTGAATCTGTTGCCGACCGGACTTGTGGGCCTGGTGATGGCTGCGCTCCTGGCAGCGGTGATGGGTGCCATGAGTTCGGTCTTCAACTCGGCCTCCACCCTGGTCACTCTGGATTTTTACAAGAAGATTCGGCCCGCCGCTTCAGAAGCTCAACTCGTAAACTTCGGACGCATCGCCACCGGCGCTATGGTGCTGCTGGGATTACTGTGGGTGCCGTTCATCAAGTACATCAGCAGCCAACTTTACATTTATTTGCAGAGTGTGCAGGCCTACATCAGTCCACCCATTTCGGCCTGCTTTGTTCTGGGCATCTTGTGGCCGCGTCTGAACGGGCCGGGTGCTATCAGCTCTCTCCTGACCGGATTTGTGCTCGGCGCGACGCGGTTCGTGTTTGAGATTACCGATCGTGCCAAGGGTGGTTATTTCACATCGCCCGGCATTCGCTGGCTCATCGACATGAACTTCCTGCACTACGCAATCTTCATGTTTGTGGTGTGTTCTGTGGTGCTGGTTGCCGTCAGCTTGATGACCCCGGCACCCGATCGCAAGAAGCTTGCCGGGCTCACCTTCGCTACCGTCGACGAGAAACTCGAAACCACGGTGGTCGACCCCCGCCAGCGCAAGCCGGCGCACGAAACCGCCACTGAGCATCGCCTCAACGTGATCTTCAGCGTACTGCTGCTGGCGACTGTGATTGGCCTGTGGATTTATTTCCGCTGAAGCATGCTAAAGCCCAGATGTGACGGAGTAGGATGCAATGCAGAAAATTACTCCATTCTTGTGGTTCGACGACAAAGCTGAAGAGGCGATGAATTTTTACGTCTCCATTTTCAAGAATTCCAGAATCGTGAGTATTTCTCGCTATGGGGAGGGAGCACCTCGTCCCAAGGGAACCGCGATGACGGGAACCTTCGAACTCGAGAGCCAGAAATTTATGGCCCTCAATGGCGGACCGCACTTCACCTTCTCGCCAGCTGTTTCGTTTTTCGTGAACTGCGAAACGCAAGCGGAAGTCGACGAGTTGTGGAAAAAGCTTTCCGTCGGCGGCGAAATCCAACGGTGCGGCTGGCTGAAGGATAAGTACGACATCTCCTGGCAGATTATTCCGACCGCGCTCGGCAGGATGTTGAGCGATCCCGACCCGGTGAAGTCAAAGAGCGTGATGAAAGCCATGCTTCAGATGGAAAAGATCGACATTGTCGGTCTGCAGCGGGCGTATGAGCAGGAATGATCGGAGCCAGTGCGCGTCGCCACGCTTCAGTTCATCTGCCAGATACGGAAGTTCAGATACGAGGCAAAAGCGACCCACGCGATGTAGGGGATGAGGAGCCAGGTCGCGAGGAAAGAAATAGGATAGAACGCGACTGCGGTTGCAATGGTCATGGTCCATAGGAGAAGCACTTCTCCAAAAGCAGCGCCGATGGCGCGCATTCCGAAGAAAACGGCCGACCAGGTTACATTCAAAAGCAACTGAATCGCAAACAGGAGCAGCGGCAACTTTGCCTGCTGCCAATCGGCCTGCCGCCAGACCAGCCAACCGCTGACCGCCATCATTAGGTATAGCAAGCCCCACACCGGGCCGAAGACCCAGTTCGGCGGGTTCCACGGAGGTCGCTTCAGTTCCCTATACCAGGTGTTCACGGAGGTGCGGGTGAACACGGAACCAGTCCAGCCGGCGGCGAAGCATACCAGCGCAAATGGCAGTAGTGACAGCCATGAAGCGCGACTGAACATACTCTAGAAATTCCTCGTCCCAAGCGTCCGTAGGACCAAGATCAACCCATTCTGGATCTCTATACAAGGTACAGGAACTCCAGGTGCGCAACTGTAGCCGGAGATAAAAAAGTGGCACCGAAGTGCCACGCAAAATCGCCGCGTAATCCAGCGCAGAGCTGCTCACGATCTTTAGTGCGATCCCTTACCTGGCAGCGAGGCACTGAAAGCCGCTACTGCTTCTTTTTTCCGAACAGGGCGCCGACGCTGTCGACTACGTTTCCAGGTTTACCCGTACCGGCCTTGTTGCCACCCAAGGCTCCCTGCAGAGCACTTCCCGCAATTCCGCCCGCCAGAGCTTTCACGTCGGGAACGAATTCGGGCTTCGAGGTTGTCCCTGCAATCGAGAATGGAATGCCACCTTTGGCGCTGCCAAGGCCCGCCATCTGGGTGAGCCCGCCTGCCATTCCGCCTTGCAGGTCAGCCAGCATCTTGAAACTCAGCGCTCCGGCTGGGCTCACCGTGCCCGCTCCTGTAATGATGCCAAGGGCAGGAATGGTGAGGTTGATGCTGTCCGCTTTGGTGCCTTCGGGGGCCATGCGCGCTGTCAGACTGAAATTCTGGATCGACGTGTCCGGATTTGAGGAGGTCTTTCCCGTGAAAGCTGAAAGGGCCGATAGTTTGGATCCCATATCGAATCCAGCCAGCTTGGTATTGGCGAGACGAACCGGGCCAGTGATCACGAGCTTGTCGATCGGTCCGGCGATGTTGAGGATAGCCGATAGCGTGCCGCCCTTCAATTGGGAGCCGGAAGGCAGAACTACGCCCAGAGCCGGCAACATTGCCTGCAAGTCTTCGACCGGCATATTGGGAGCGTCGAGCTTCATGTTGAGCACTTGCGTTTCGTCCCGCGTCAGAAAAGTGCCGGTCAGGTGAGCGACCGCCTTTCCAATGTTCACATCCCCTTGGGCCAGGTTGCCCGATTCCTTATCAAGGTCGACATCCACGGTGTGCTTTACCGTGACGGTCGAGGGAGCGGGCGAGCCCTTGGGGGAAAACTGCATTTTGTTTCCCGTAAACATGCCAATCGCCTTGGCCCGGCTCCCGTCCGAATTCAAAGTACCGTCGAAGCTCGCTAACCCCGCGATGCCGCTGGCCGGATCGATGAAGCCCGAGGCGGCGATGTCCATGTTATTGACCTTTACCGCGGAGGAGAAAGGAGTCTTTGCCGCATCGGTGGAGTTGATTGGACCCGCCTTGCCGGAAATGTCCGCGCTTCCTCCACTCGGCAGTTTCGCGGTCAACTGGAAGGGAAACTGTGAAGTGACCGAGAAATCCGTAACCGTGATGTGTACCTGGTCGTACACGTGAGGTCTGGCTTTGGAGTTGGCTTTGCCAACGATCAGTTTTCCATCATTCACGCTCAGCTTGGCGACAGAAAGATCGGTTGGGCTGGAATCGGAAGATTTCGCCGGTGCCGTTTTCTTGCTTGCGTTTCCGCCCAGGCTGGAAAAATTCCATTTGCCGTCGGCGGTTTTGAGCATGGTGATCTGTGGCTGTTCCAGGGTGATTCCGGTGACGTGCAGTTGCTTGGAGAAGATAAGGGGCATCAGTTCCACACCCACCTTGAGCGACTTCGCGGTGACGAAGGGCGAGCGTGCGAATGCTGGATCATCGGCGATGGAGATGTTGTCCGCCGTAACCGTTCCGCTGAGGAGAGAGAGGCTGAGATTACCGACCTTGACCTCGCGTCCGAGCGCCTCGCTGGCGGTGGCCTCCAGCTTGGGGCGGAAGCTGTTCACGTTGATGAAGAAGGGAATTGCAATGAGAATTGCGAGCACGACGGCAAACGCGATTGCAGCGATTTTGAGAATTCGTTTCATGAGGCTCCTGCTTTCTGCGGCTGTGAGAGGGCACTACACTCAGGAGTTCGAGAGAACGCTATGCGATGGTACGACGCCGCAAGTTTATCAAAAACTGGCATTTCTTACTGGGGTTCCCGCGTCAGTTCCGGGCTGGGAATGGTTTCGCCCTCGAGTTCTTTCTGGCGCTGGTCCCGGCGAGCGCTGCTCATGCGAACGGAGGTATCAAGTTCCTTCTTGGCATCCGCGGTGCGACCCTGCCGTAGCAGAATCTGCCCTCGCAAGTAGTGGATGCGGGAGGACTCCGGATCCAATTTTCCCGCGATCTCAAGTTCAGCGAGAGCTTTGTCGTACTTCACCTGACGCTGGTAGACCTTGGCCAGTCCCAGGTGCGGATTCAGCATCTGCGCTTCGAGCCGCAGCGCGTGCCGGTAGTTGGTTTCTGCTTCCGCGTCATCTCCCATGAGGAAACAGAGATTTCCGAGTTCGTCGTAGTTGAAAACGACATCGGGCTCGACCGCGATGTCCTCAAGGAATTCGGCCTTGGCCTTGGGATAGTCGCCCTTTTTCGTATACGCCAAACCCAGATTGAAGTGTACGAAGGGCAGCTTCGGATCAGCCTCGGCGGCGGCGCTCAACTCTTTGACGGCGTCGTCGTAAGCTTCTTCGTTCAACTTTGCTTTTCCCAGAAGTAAGTGCAGCTCAGCCGAGTCCTGGCCCACTTCGACCAGGCGAGTCAAGGCGCGTTCTCCCAGTTCCTTGCGCTCAGCCTTGTCTGCGGCGATACCCAGCACGTAGAGATAGTTCAACTGGCTGGATTGCTGCGGCCACAGCGGTTCCAGCATGTCGACGGCTTCTACCCATCGCTCGGTGAAGAAGTAGCACTGGCCAAGCAGAAATCGTGCCTGCAAGGAATCTGGCTGATCCTTGACCACCGACTCGAACGGCGGGATCGCATGGCGAAAGTCATTCTGGCGGTAATGGGCCAGGCCGATGTTCAGCCGGATACCTGCAACCTGAGGAGCGAGTTTCTCCGCTTTGCGAAGATTCGTCAGGGCCGCGTGCCACTGCTTGTGCCGCATGTCGATGACGCCCAGGTTTGCGTAGGCGCCCGCAACCTGCGGATTGATGGACAAAACTTGCCGAAAACGGCGCTCCGCCCGGTCGAGATCTCCGGCGCGGAGGGCTTCTTCGCCGTCACTAAAGAGCTGCTTGGGGTCCGGCGTGGCGGCCGTGGTAGAGACGGGTTGACTTGGACGCGCGGCCTGGACAGTGGCGTGCGGGGAACTGCGGGCTGCTGCGATCTCTGCCGCGTTCCATGCCACGATGATCAGGACGGTTCCGATTCTTGACAGTGCTTGCACTCTCCTGTAGTGTCCGCCAGCATCAGGCTGAATTCAAGCGTAAGGCATAAGGCCGGGACTGTGGGCGTGAGAAACTTTTTAGGTATGGTGGTCTCTGTGACTCGATGCGGAAGGATGCGATGGTAACCATTCGTGACGTAGCCAGGGAAAGCGGATTCTCCTCGACCACCGTGTCCATCGTTTTGAACAACGCTCCACTGGCGCGCTACATCCCAGCGACGACCAAGAAGCGCATCGAACGTGCCGCCAAGAAGCTGGGTTACCGCCCAAACCTTTTTGCCCGGTCGCTGCGGAGCAAGCGCAGCCATACGGTGGGCGTCATGGTCTTCGACATGACCGACCCCTACTGCACCCTCGTGCTGCGCGGCATCGAGGGCACGCTCTACCAATCGTCATACCTGCCGATCTTGACCGACGTTCACAACGAACGCAGCCGCTTCGAGCGCTACCTGGAGATGCTGCTCGACCGCCGGGTGGAGGCTTTGATCGTACTCGCGAACTGGCTCTTCCTGGACATCAACCTGCTCGGCGACCTGGAGAAAAGCAGCATCCCGACGGCCATCATTGGAGTGGAACTGAAAACGGAATCGATCAGTTCGGTGATTGTCGACAACGAATTGGGCGCGCATATGGCGATCGAGCACTTGTATGCGCTGGGTCATCGAAAGATTGCGTTCATCCGTGGACCGAAGGCACTGGCGGACAGCGCTCCCCGCTGGAAGGGAATTCGCAATTTCGCCAAGGCGACGGACCTGGAGCTTGACTCGCGCTTGATTCTCGATCTGCCCGAGTCGCGCGATCCCGGCTCGAGCTTCGAAGCCGGCTATAAGTTGACCGATGAGCTGATTAAACAGAAGCGCCCCTTCACCGCCATTCTGGCTTTTGACGACATGACCGCCTTCGGCGCGATCCGCGCGTTGACCAAGGCCGGTCTGCGGGTTCCCGAACAGTGCTCCGTGATCGGCTTCGACGACGTCGCCACCTGTGCCCTCTACAGTCCCCCCTTAACAACCATCCGCCAGCCCATGCAAACTATGGGCGCGACGGCGGTTGGCATCGTGGTCGACGGCATCAACGCCGTACTGGAGAAACGCGATAATGCCGCTCTGCACCGCAAGGTCGCCCCCGAACTGGTCGTAAGGGAATCTACCCATAGCCTTTAACCCCGCCGTCCCCTATTTTTCGCTTGACAGTGGAAATCGAGGTAAAGCACTATTCATACGATTTAATAAAAGCTTTCACTCATTCTGCGATTGAGGGTGACACGCAGTGGTTTTTGCGAACGCAGGATGGATGAGCCTGATACTTCACGTCCTTGCGACCTTGACTACTCAACGCTGGGTGGCGCACGCAGTTCGGTTGCGAGTTGCCGTCCGGACCGGGGAAATGGAGTCCGTATGAAAACTCGTCTCGTGCTGTCTGGCAGCCTATTGTGGATATTCTTCGCGTCCGCCGGCCTATTCGCCCAAGACACGGCTACCCTTGTCGGCAGTGTTAAAGATCCTTCCGGAGCGACGATTGCGAACGCTCAGGTGTCGGTCGTGAACGCAGCCCGAGGAATCAATCGGGAGACCAAGACGAATTCGGACGGCGAGTGGGCGGTAGGTGCGCTGCCTTCGGGGACCTACAACCTCATTGTAACGGCCCCGGGTTTCCGCAAGTATGAGGCAACGGGAGTGATTCTACAGGTCGCCCAAAAAGCACGCGTAGAGGTTGCGATGCAAGTGGGTGCCGCCAACACCGAGGTCACGGTCGAAGGTACCGATGTTGCGCAGGTGGAAACGCAGTCTTCCGACTTGTCAGGAACGGTGACCGGCACCCAGATTACACAGCTTCAGCTGAACGGCCGGAATTTCACGCAACTCGTCACCCTGGTCCCTGGAGTCAGCAATCAGACTGGCCAGGATGAGGGCACGGTCGGTGTATATGGGAACGTTGGGTTCAGCGTCAACGGCGGCCGCCTGGAGTACAACAACTGGGAACTGGACGGCGGCGACAACATGGATAACGGCAGCAACTCCACCTTGAATGTCTACCCCAGCCTGGAATCCATTGCCGAGTTCAAGGTACTTACTTCCAACTACGGTGCACAATACGGTCGCAACGGTTCCGGCACCATCGAAGTGGAAACCAAGTCCGGCACCAGCGGATTTCATGGCACGCTGTGGGAGTTTGTGCGGAATGATGCCTTCAACGCGCGAAATTACTTCCAATCGACAGTTCCACCCTACAAGAAGAATGATTTCGGCTATAACATCGGCGGCCCCGTTACCATTCCTGGCGTCTACAACAAAGACAGAACAAAGACCTTCTTCTTCTGGTCGCAGAACTGGCGGCGGGATCGCGTTCCAGGCCAGGATTTCAACCAATTGGTTCCATCCGAGGCCGAACGCAATGGAGACTTCACTGATCTGTGCCCGAATCTGACGTCGGGAACGGCGAACGACTTCTCGGATTGCCCTACGATTAACGGTGTTCGGACCCCCATACTGACAGCCCTGCCAGAGTTCCAGGCCAACCAGACCGTCGCGCAGACACTGCTAGGAATGATTCCCTTGGCCACCACCGGTCAGCCGGGTGCTGCCGTGTACCAGGAATCTCCGGTGCAGCCCACGAATTGGCGCGAAGAATTAATCCGCATCGACCACAATTTCAACAGCAACATTCGGGCAACGGTTCGCTACATCCACGACTCCTGGGATACGATCACACCAACACCCTTGTGGACGAACATCGGAAGTTTCCCAACGATCCAGACGAACTTCAAGGGACCGGGGGTCAGCCTAGTCACTCGCCTGAATGCTACTTTCTCTCCCACCTTGCTGAACGAGTTTGTGTTCAGCTATACGACCGACCACATCGTGCTTAACAACGTCGGAAACTGGAAGCGCCCTTCGCCTTTTCCGAGCGGAGATTTGTTTCCCGGAAACGGTGATGGGATCCTGCCAGGCATCAACCTTGTCGGTGGCGCGGCCTATGGAGATGGTTTCGGCCAGGACGCAGGCTATATCCCCAATGGCCCCTATAACGCGAATCCCACTTACACTTATCGCGATAATGTCAGCAAGATTGTGGGTCGCCACAACCTGCAGTTCGGCGCCTACCTGGTGTTCGGACAGAAGAATGAGTTGGGGGGTGAACTCGGCGCAGGGTCCATTCCGGGATATCTGACTTTCGATAATACAAACACCAATGTGGGTACCGGCAATGCATTTGCAGATTTGTTGTTGGGAAGGATCTCAAGCTACGGGCAGCAAGATCGCCGCCTGAAGTACTACAACCGCTACAAAATCGTCGAGCCTTATTTTCAGGACGACTGGCACGTGACCGATCGCCTGACCCTTAATTTGGGATTGCGGCTCAGCCTTTTCGGAACTTACCGGGAAAAACAGAAGCAGGCGTTTAACTTCGATCCTGCCAAATACGTGTTTGGTCAGACCACGATCAACGACGATGGCACAGTAAGCGGACTTACAGCGGATGGATTGCCACCCTCATTGACTGACCTGCCCAATGGAATCGTTCAATGTGGTGTGACGCCGGGCGTGCCGGTAAGCTGCATGAAGGGCCATCTGTTCAATCCGGCTCCGCGCATTGGCTTTGCTTGGGACATCCTGGGAAATGGCAAGACCGCGCTGCGCGGCGGTTACGGCATCTTCTTTGAGCACGCGAACGGCAATGAAGGCAACACCGAGTCGCTCGAGAACTCACCTCCACTTGCTACCACGGAGACGCAGAACAACATCCTCGGATATGCCAACATCGGCGCTGGTTTCAACCCCGGCGCGCAAGCGATTTTCCCGTTGGGTGTGAACGCCATTCCCACGAAGGCAATCTGGCCGTACGTCCAGCAGTGGCACGTCGACATCCAGCAGGAGGTCGCCAGGAACACAGTCGCGACCATCTCCTATGTGGGGAGTAAAGGCACCAAGCTGAATCGGCAAACAAATATCAACCAGTTGCATGCCTTGCCGGAGTCGCTCAATCCGTATGCGCCGGGGGAATTTCTCGATTCTGATCCCACCTCCCCGACCTTCAACACCGACTGCGACAATCTGCTCGTAAACGGAATTGCCCTCACGGGCCAAGCCGCCACCAATTTGGCCGTTGCCTGCGGCGCTGATCCCAGCCCCTTCCGTCCATATCTCGGCTACGCAGATATCAACCACTTGGAATACGCTGCCTCTTCGATTTACCATGCCTTTCAGGCTTCGGTTCGCCGCAGCGTAGGCAGTCTCCAGACGAGCCTGGCTTATACTTGGAGCCACTCCATCGACGACTCCTCCAGTCGCTTTGACGGCAGCTTCGTGGATTCCTACAATCCCGCAGGCAATCGCGCTAGCTCCAACTTTGATCAGCGCCACATCTTGAGCATCAGCTACCTCTGGGATGTCCCCTTCTTTAAGAATCCGGGGATTACTCGCACGGTGCTGGGCGGCTGGCAGTACACGGGGATTTTGACCTATCAGACCGGAATCCCGTTCACACCCATCTTTTCACCGGACAATGCCGGCGTCGCCAATGGCGTCGCCACCGGCGCGTCGTATCCAGATCTTGTGGGAGACCCAAATTCTGGCATCGTGCAGGTTCCGATTGAAGGGCTGGGGCCTTTGTTGCTCAATCCCAACGCCTTCGCCGCGCCCAGAGGCTTGACCTTCGGAAACGCCGGCCGAAACATCGTGCGCAATCCGAGCCGCTTCAACTGGGACATGGCTCTCTTCAAGCGCTTCGCCATCAAGGAACAGATGGGATTTGAATTCCGCGCAGAGGCCTTTAATGTTTTCAATCACACGCAATGGGGCTACATCTCGGGTGATTCGGGTTCGGGGGCGAGCAACACCGCAAACCTGAATTCCAATACCAACACGTTCGGCGGTAATGACTTCATGCACATCTCGACCGCCCATAACCCGCGCATCCTGCAACTTGGTTTGAAGTTCACGTTCTAAATAGACTAAAAGAGAATCTCGGCCTCGCATGAGGCCGGGATTGGACGATTAGGAAACGGTTGTCGTTCTAGCCCACCTCGGCGTGCTGTTTTACTTTTCGCGGCACTACCGCTAGACCGCGCTCCAAATCTGCGATCAGATCGTCGGCATTTTCAATTCCGACCGACAGGCGGACCAGTTGTTCGGTGACGCCCATCTTCTTGCGTTCTTCCGAGCGAATCATGGCGTGCGAAGTGATCACGGGAATCGTGACCAGGGAGTCCACTCCTCCCAGACTTGGCGCCAGCGTAAACAACTCCAGGGCTTCGGCGAAGTGGCAGGCGTCCTCACCCGTTCCGTCGATCTCAAAGCTCAGGACACCGCCGCCACCGCGCATCTGTTCCATCGCCAGGGCGCGCTGGGGATGCCCCTCCAGGAATGGATAACTCACACTGCGCACTTTGGGATGACCCGCGAGAAATTGCGCGACCCGCAAGGCATTTTCGTTTTGACGCTGTACTCTCACGGCCAGGGTTCGGATTCCACGCAGTAGGAGCCAGGCGGCATGCGGATCCATGTTGCAGCCCAGAGTTGTTCGGGTGGCGTGAATTGTGGCGATCAGGTCCTTCCTCCCGGCAACAATTCCACAGATTAGATCGGAGTGTCCGGCGAAATACTTCGTTCCCGAATGCATCACCAGGTCGATGCCATGCTCAATCGGGCGGCAATTGATGGGCGTCGAAAATGTGCTGTCAATCAGAGTAATCACGTTGTGCTGCCTGGCGAGCGCGGAGACTTTCTTCAGATCGACAACCCGCAGCGTAGGATTCGTCGGTGACTCCAGGTGCATGAGTTTGGTGTTCGGTCGAATCGCGTGCGCATGTTGTTCGTAGTCGGTGGTGTCGACGAGTGTTGTTTCCACACCCATCTTCGGCAGCCACTGGGTAAGGAACTTGGTCGCGCCACCATAGATGTCGCGCTGAGCGACGATGTGATCGCCGCTTTTCAGCAGAGCCAGTATCGAAGTGGTGATCGCTGACATACCCGAGGCGAACAGCAGCGCGCGTTCCGCTCCTTCCAGTTCCGCGATGGCTGTTTCGACGACCGTATGTGTCGGGTTGCCATAGCGCGTGTAAAACATGTCGGTGTAAGTTGCGCGCGCCTGCTGCTCGAGATCGGTGACTTCGAAGGTGGAAGTCTGGTAGATCGGGGTGGCCAGGGGGCCGTTCTTTTTCTGAAGGCTCTTGCCGCCGTGAACCGCTTCGGTCTCCTGACGATGCTGGTGTTTCTTCATAGGCGTTTCCTCATTGGTTCAGGCCTTGGCGGTGGCTGGATCGAAGGCCGGTACCGGCGAGAACCACTCGGTCGAGCGGGCATGGCGGCCACCGGTGAGTTCGTCGAATGCATGTTGCAGTTCGCGGGTGACGGGACCGGTTTTGCCGCTTCCGATCCTACGGAAGTCGATTTCACGTAATCCAACCACTTCCGCCGCCGTACCGCACACGAACACTTCATCCGCGATGTAAAGCTGGTCGCGGGAGATCGGTTCCTCCACGACGGTATATCCCATATCACGCCCAATCGTGATCAGGCTGTCACGCGTGATTCCTTCGAGAATCGGGCCTTTAGGTACGGTGTAGATGATTCCCTTGCGCACGACAAAAATATTTTCGCCTGTGCACTCGGCCACATAGCCGTTCGGATCGAGCATGATGGCCTCGTCGAAACCAAGCCGTTGCGACTCGGTTTTCGCCAGAATCGATCCCACGTAGTTCCCGGACACCTTGGCCTTGGTCATCATGATGTTGGGATGAAGGCGGGTGATCGATGAAACATTCGCGCGGATTCCGTGGTCCTTGGCGTCCGCGCCCAGGAAGGCCGTCCATTCCCAGACTGCAATAAACAAGCGTGGTTTGCCCGCGTCGACCACCATGCTCATGGCCGTGTCCAGAAAGATTAGGGGACGGATGTAGCAGGCAGAAAATCCGTTGGCGGCAATCACCTGGTGGATGGCTTCGACGATCTGGTCCTTACTGTAGGGCAGATCTCGGAACCCGACCACGAGCGCCGAATCCAGCAGGCGGTCAACGTGTTCTTCCAGGCGGAAGACGGCCGGGCCGCGATCGGTCGCGTAGCAACGAATCCCTTCAAAGACGCTGAACCCATACTGCAAGCCTGCACTCACAAAAGGAACAACACCTTCCGACGACGGACGAAGTTCGCCTTCCATCCATATGTAACGGGGGGTCCCGGGCATGGTTCTCCTCAGTTCTGAACTACTGCGTCAAGAGTAACGTTGCTTCCAAGACCGGGCAAGAGGAACCCGCGGCGCCAGAAAGCGATTGTTTATAATCCGTCGCCTATGGAAACCGGGTTAAGAGGTCGTGTTGCCATCGTTGCTGCATCGAGCCAGGGAATTGGACTTGCCACGGCCGAGGCTTTCGCCGCGGAAGGTTGCCGGGTGGCCATGTGCGCGCGCAGCTCGGAAACACTGAGGGTGGCCGCCGAGAAAATCAGGCAACAGCACAATGCGGAGGTGTTAGCCGAGGCGGTTGACGTCTCGGACGCTGCCGCCGTGCACAGCTTCGTCGAGGGAGTGGTGTCAAAGTTTGGATCGGCGGACATCTGCGTTACCAACGCGGGAGGTCCGCCGGCGAAGGGTTTTCTGGCAACGACCGAGGCCGACTGGCGCAAGGCCATCGATATGAATTTCATGAGCGCGGTCTTCTTCGCCCACGAAGTTATCCCACACATGCAGAAGAAACATTGGGGACGGATCATCACCATTACCTCGATCACGACCAAGCAGCCGGTCTCTGACCTGATTCTCTCGAATGCTGTACGCACCGGAGTTGTAGGCCTGGTGCGTAGTCTGGCCAACGAGTTTGGCAAGGACGGGATTCTCGTCAACAACGTGGGGCCGGGATTTACGGCTACTGATCGGCTCAAGCAACTGGCCAAGACACGTTCCGCGGCTTCCGGCAAGGCAGAGCAGGAGATCTTCGATTCCTGGGCGGCGGATTCCGCCTTGAAGCGTGTGGGTGAGCCACGCGAGGTGGCGGAAACGATTTTGTGGCTGGCATCGGACAGAGCTTCTTACGTGACCGGGCAGACAATCCTTGTAGACGGGGGAGTTTACAAGGGGCTGTGACCGCGAGTCGGTAATCGAAACAGTAAACCGAACCCCTTCCAAGCCAGAGTTTGTCTTGCAAAACTCTATTAACATTTAGTAACCTTCGCGGAACTCCTAAGCCAATCTCTGTGCCAGCGGGGATCAGTCCAGCCCCGGGAAAAGGGGCGCGGGAGTGTTTGACGTGATCGTTATGCGGGCGTCTAGCGGCAACACAATCACGGAAATGCCAACGCTCGCGCAGGGGTGCGCGAGGGTATGTTGTTGTTCCTTCATCCATTTCTAAAACCTGAAATGCAGTTCACTATCGGCCCCGGAGCGGGGGAGGAGTGTATGCCCAAGTTTTCTCAAAGCCTTCTATGGTTGGCGTTGATCGTCCTAGCATTGCTGAGCCAAGGTTTCGCCCAGGGTGGTGCGACCGGCGCAATCAGCGGGACAGTGACCGACCCCACCGGCGCGGTGCTGGCCAATGCGGATGTCCGAATTATTAACCAGGACACGGGGACGGTAACCCGTGCCACCAAGACCGATGCAACGGGCAGCTTCACGGCGACGCTGCTGCCGGTGGCAACCTACACCGTCACGGTGACCAGCAACGGATTCCGCGAAGCCAAGTTTCCGGACATCGCAGTGCGTGTCACAGAAACCACTCGCATGGTAGCCAAGCTGGTTCCATTGCAGGTGCTCGAGAAAGTCGAGGTCCAGGCTCTGGTCCAAACGGTGGAGACCACAACCGCGACCACGGGCCAGGCGATCGAGTCGAAGACCATCCGGGAACTCCCGCTGGCGACTCAGAACTTCCAGCAATTGCTGACGCTTTCTTCGGGAGCGCAGAGCGAGTTGAACGCGTCCGCTCAATTGGGCCGTGGCAATGTGCGCGTGATCGTGAACGGTCAGCGCGAAGACAACAACAACTACCTGATTGAAGGCATCAGCGCCACTGACTACAACGTCGCGCAGGCTACCAATATTCCACTGCCCAATCCGGACGTCATTCAGGAATTCAAGGTGCAGACTTCGCTGTACGACGCGTCGCAAGGTCGCAACGGCGGCGGCAACGTTAACGCAATTCTGAAGTCCGGTTCGAGGAATTTCCACGGCGATGGCTACGAGTTCTTCCGCAACGATGTTCTGAACGCCAATGAGTATTTCCTGAACCGCGCCGGGCTTGCTCGTCCCTCGGTGAAGCAGAACATTTTCGGAGGCAGCTTCGGTGGGCCGATTGGGAACGAGGCGCAGGCTGGGTATTTCTTCGTGAACTACCAGGGAACTCGCCAGCGTAGCGGCCTCTCGCCGGGAACTTTTATCAGCAACACGTTACCGGTGATTCCCGCCTCGGTTCGCGATGACGCGACCATGGATGCCCAGTTGGAGGCAGCATTCGGAGTTCCCAGCATCGATCCGGTAGTTCACAAGCTGCTGCTTGTCAAGAACGATCAGTTTGGCGCTCCCGCAGGTGGATATCTATTTCCAGCGCTTTCGGGAAATCTGGGGGACAGTGGCTCTTTCATCGTGAGCAAGCCCGGAAAGTACACCGAAGATCAGTTCACGGCAAACTGGGACCGTGAATTCCGAGGTGGGAACGACAAACTTTCAGCGCGATTCTTCTTCTCAAATGCCGAGTCGCTCCTTCCATTTGGTGCGGGTGGACTACAGGCTTCGCTGGGCGGAACGCTGGCCAGCAGTATTAGTGCTGGCGATTTGAACTTTCCTTACGATTTGCCGGTCAACGATCGATTCTTCAGCATCAATGAAACTCACCTGTTCTCGCCTGCGCTGGTGAACGATTTCCGCTTCGGCCTGGTTCGCATCAACAACAGCCTGATCAACGTTCCGCCAATCACCGCGGATGATCTTGGGATTGACCGTCCGATGAGCAACGTGACCAAGTCAATCTACAAGTTCTCGCTGTCTAGCTTCCAACTGGGTCCGACTCCGCCAGCAGATCAGTTCCAGACCCAAAATAACTACAACTTCGTCGATACGGTCAGTTGGGTGAAAGGCGCGCACAGCGTACGTTTCGGCGCAGAGTACACTCGCGTCAATCTGGACAAGAAATTTCCCCAAGTCTTCAACGGACAACTGTTTTTTGGAGCGACTCCCGACGGCGTAAGCGATTTCCAGCACTTCCTGGAAGGATCTCCGACTGGGAGTTTCGGCGGTGGTGGTGTCTATGACCATGCATACCGCAATAACGACTACGGGTTCTTCGTTCAGGATGACTGGAAGGTGCGGTCCGATCTAACCTTGAATTTGGGACTGCGTACGGAAATACTAGGAGCCTTTTACGACAACAAGTGCCACATCGGCAACTTCGATCCCGAGCTCGGCAACAGCGGACAGTATCCGTTCGTGTATGGGAGCTGCGCCAAGAAATTTAACGTGCCTGGACTTACCGGGTCGGGCAACAACACAACCTACAAGAATAACTACGCCACGGGATGGGGGCCGCGAGTTGGTTTTGCCTGGGACATCTTCGGGCATCATGACACTACTCTGCGCGGCGGCTACGGCATTTACTACGTTCGCGAAGATGTGGGCACTGTGGATCAGCTTTCGTTCCAGGCTCCCTTTTTGCCGATAGCAGGCCTGGGGAACAATCCGGGTTGTTTAAGCATGTTCTTCGCGCCCGCTGGACCGAGCACGCCTCCACAGTGCCTGAGCAACGGCGCAAATCTGAATGCGTTACCCGCTGGTGGTACGCTTGATCCAGGTTTTGTTCCTTGCCTGGGCGCGCTGCTGGACTTTCCGGGTGGTGACACTACCGCATTTCCGGATTATGGTTGCGCTACCGGAAGTGCTGGGTTGGTGCCGTCGAACCTGCTGTTCGTGCTTACCGTGCCACGCCATTTTGTAACGCCCAGCACTCAACAGTGGAACCTGACGTTACAACGCGAATTGGGGAAGCAATGGGTATTGGAGATTGGCTACGTAGGCACCCATGCTGTTCACCTGCGTGAAACCCGTACCAATATTCAGGCTGCGCTGGCTACGGTAGCGAATCCGATTGTGGTAACTGCGCAGGATGGAACGCAGTTCAGTATCACCAACAACACATCCTCGAATGCCATCGCGCGTTCCAACCTGCTGGGTGTGAACGGATATGGGGGCTTCCAGATCTTCGCCAACGATGCCTACTCCCACTACCACTCGCTGCAGGCGACGCTCTCGCGCCGTTGGGGCGCGGGATACTTCCAGGGTGCCTACACGTTCTCCAAGGCACTGGACGCGACTTCGAGCGGCAATACTGCTTTAAACACCGCTTTCAACGATGAAAGCGACATCAGGAATTCGTATGGATTGGCGGATTTCGATCGCAAGCACCGGTTGAGTGTCAGCTATCGCTACGATCTTCCCTTCATGAAAGGGGCGACAGGGGCGAAGGGAGCGCTTCTAGCCAATTGGGCTATCAGCGGTGTAACCATCTTCCAATCGGGAACGCCGTTCTCAGTGCTTGACTCTGCGGCTGGGTCTGCTTATCTGGCAACCTTCCTTTCGTTCGCCAGCTTGGGCGCAGACCTTGCGCCTGGCCGTACGATCGCCACGGGCCTAACCTCGGGCGACATTCACAATCGTCTCGACCAGTACGTCGACATCAATAATTTTGTGACGGCTCCTCCGGCCGATCCCGCTGGTTGTGCCGCGGACCCGACTGGTGCGGCCTGCACTACCCAGTTCGGCACGCTCCACCGCAACATTTATCGTGGGCCGTTCCAGCAGAACTGGGATTTCTCGCTGATCAAGCATTTTCGGCTCACAGAACGACAGGATCTCCGCTTTACTGCGGACTTCTTCAACATTTGGAACCATGCCAACTTTGCGAGTCCCTCATCGAATGACGTGGAAATCCCGGGGGCGTTCGGCAAGATCAACAGCACCGTCGGTACGCCGCGCCTGATCCAATTCTCGTTGCGGTACGCGTTCTAACATGACGGAGAAAACGGTCTTGCCCCGCATTCCGTTGCTCGAGCGAGACCAGGTCTCTCCGGAAATCGCCGCGGTTTACGACGCCCTGCTGAGACAGCGGGGCGTCGTTCCCAACATGTTCAAAACGCTCGCCCACACGCCCGCATTGGCGATGGGGATTGCCGGGTTTCTGAAATCTCTGCTCAGTGACAGTGCTTTGCCGGGCTGGTATAAGGAACTGGTGGCGACCCGCCTTTCGGTTCTGCAGAATTCCCAGTATGCGATTTCGGCGCATGCCCTTTCTGCTAAACAGAAGGGCGCGAGCGATGGTCAGATCGCCGCGGCACAGGGTGATTTCGAAGCCGGGCCGTTCACCGAGAAAGAAAAACTGGGCTTCCGGTGCGCTGAGCGCTTGCATCATTCGCCGCAGGAAATCGACGACAAGTTTTTCGCGGGCTTGAAAGCCGTATACAGCGATGCCGAGATCATTGAACTGGTAGCCACGGCAGCGGCCTTCGAGCTGTTTCCACGTCTGGTCGACGGTTTGCGGATTCCGACGACTCCGATCCCCGCAGGACTCGCTGGAAAGCAGGATTCATGCGTCCATTAGCTTCACGGTTGGCGGTTATGAGCGGCGAAGGCGCGCTTTCGGTATTTGCGCGCGCGAAGGAACTGGAGCGCCAGGGGCGATCTATCGTTCATTTGGAACTCGGCGAGCCGGACTTCCACCCCGCGGCGCCCGTGATCGACGCCCTTGAAGAGGCCTTGCGCGCGGGAAGAGACCGGTACTGCACGGTGGCGGGCATCCCGGCATTACGGGAGGAACTGGCGCGGTATTTACGACGTACGCGCAATCTTGAAATTTCGCCCGCGAATGTAGTCATCGCTCCAGGCTGCAAGATTGCGCTCTTTCTCGCAATGATGGCTATCATCGAACCCGGGGACGAAGTTCTTTACCCTGACCCGGGCTTTCCCGGATATCCCTCGATCACCGCCGGCATGGGCGGGGTGCCCGTTCCGTATGAACTGGGGGAGCGCAGACAGTTCCAACCCGATCCCGAAGAAATCGCCGCGAAAATTACGCCTCGCACGAAGGCTTTGCTGACGTGCTCGCCAAACAACCCGACCGGCACGGTGTACAACGACGAGGTGCAACGACGGATTGCTGAACGGGCCGTCGAGCACGACCTCTACGTGCTCTCCGACGAAATCTACGCGCGGATAATCTACGCGGACAAATACACCTCGATGCTCAGTTATCCGGGAATGGCGGAGCGCACCGTCATCATCGATGGCTTTTCCAAGAGCTTCGCTATGACCGGCTGGCGGATCGGCTATGCCGTCGCGCCGCCTGCGATCGCGGAGCAATTGGAATTGCTGGCGGTAAATACTTATACCTGCGTGGCCGAGTTCACGCAGTATGCTGCGATCGAAGCGTTGCGGGAACGCTCGGGCGCCACGCCCAAGATGGTGGCGGAGTTTGCCGGGCGCCGCGAGCAATTTGTACGGGAACTGAATGGCGTGCCCGGCTTCCGGTGTCCGCACCCGGACGGAGCGTTCTATGCGTGGGTGAACATCAGTGGGACGGGCCTGACCGCCGAGGAAGTATGCCGGGTAATGCTCGAGGATGCCGGTGTCGCTGCCATTCCGGGAGCGGCCTTCGGAGAGTCCGGGCGCGATTTCGTGCGCTTCTCGTTTGCATCTTCGAGCGCCACCTTGCATGAGGCGGTTGAACGAATCCTGAAAGTTTCCGCCGCTTGGCAGGGCGCCCCGGCCGCGAGATAGCACTCCATCGCAAGCAACACTGCTGTCGGGTCGTTCAACGTTTTCAACTATCACGCATGGAGAATGAAGAATGCACCTGCAGTCCAGGGTTCTGCTGGCTCTTTCCATCGTAGTGGGCAGCAATATGTCGATGCTGGGACAAGCACGGCCACTGGCAAGCCCCGCCCAGGTCCAAGAGTTCTATAGCCGACTCTTGCCGCAGATCGAGAAAATCCCGATTTTCGACCATCACGCTCACCCCGGATTTCCCGACGATACGGATGTAGACGCGATGGCTGCGCCGCCCGGGAGTTCTCCCTTGCGCGAGCGTGACACGAATCCAGAACTAGTGGCTGCAGCCAAGGCGCTCTTCAAGTATCCCTACGCCGACCTGTCACCGGAACACGCAAAGTGGCTGGTGAATCGTAAAGCGGAATTGAAAAAAGAGCAGGGCATTGCCTACTTCTCGAACATTCTCGACGCGCTGAACATCGAGCAAGGCGTGGCCAATCGCGCGATGATGGCCGACTATCTCGATCCCAAACGCTTTGTGTGGGTGTTCTTCGCGGATTCGTTTATGTGGCCGTTCGACAACCAGAAGGAACGTTCGCGCAATGTGGACGAGCAGGTCTACATTCCGCTGCAGGAGAAAATGCTGCACCGGTGGATGGAGCAGGAAAAGCTGGCGAAACTGCCGGCAGCTTTCGACGACTATCTGAAGTTCATCAGCCAGGTGCTGGAAGACAATCAGAAGAACAAGGGCGCGATCGCCATGAAGTTCGAAGTGGCCTACTTCCGCCCGACCCGGTTCTCCGATCCGACCCGCGAACAGGCGGAAGAAGTCTACAAGAAGTATGCTGCGGGCGGCGTGCCTTCCGAGCAGGAATACCGCACTTTTCAGGACTACATTTTCCGCTATCTCGTTCGCGAAGGCGGCCGCCTCCATTTGCCGATTCACATTCATTCGGCAGTCGGCATCGGAGATTACTTCAGCATCTCCGAAGGTAACGTGATGAACCTGGAAAACATCCTTCGCGATCCGCGCTATGCGGACACGGTTTTTGTTCTGATTCACGGCGGGTATCCGCTGGAACGGGAGGCCATCTGGCTGGCGTCAGTGAAGAACGTGTACATGGATTCTTCACTGATGGAGGTGGTGATGTACCCGGCCGCATTCAAAGACTCACTTAAACAGTGGCTGGAGACCTTTCCCGACAAAATCACTTTCGGTACCGACTCCTTCCCGTACAATGACGCGTTGGGTGCGGAAGAGAGCTACTGGCTGGGCGTGCAGACAGGACGCATGGGATTGGCCGCCGCACTGGCCGAGATGATCGTGACCAATGAGGTCAGCGAAACGAAGGCTCTGGAGATGGCCCACGGCTACCTGCACGACAATGCGGTCGGCATATACGGGGGGAAGGTCCACTGATGGCAAAGGCGAACAAGAAGTCAGCGCGGAAGACGGCCAAAGTAAAGCTTGCCGGGACTGTTGGTGGAAAACGCGCAGGGAAGCGCTCGGCGTCCACAAAGGCCGAGCTGAAGTACATTCCTTGGCACACCGTCGCGCTGGAAGACTTGAACCCACTCTTCCAGCGGCAGTTCGTGGTCGGGGAAGACATCATGGTGGCCCGGGTGCTCATGAAGAAGGGTTGCATCGTTCCGTTGCACAGCCACTACAACGAACAGGTCACCTACATTCTGGAGGGTGCCCTAAAGTTCTGGATCGATGGAAAGGAGATCGTCGTTAACGCCGGCGAAGTCCTGACGATCCCGCGCAACATGCCGCACAAGGCCGAAGCGTTGGAAGATACGGTGGATCTGGACATCTTCAATCCACCGCGAGCCGACTGGATCAACAAGACGGACCAGTATTTGCGCAAGGAAAAATAGGACATCGCATAGGGTCGCAGACTCTGCGCTCTCTGCGGTATTTCTCGGCGATCTCTGCGGTGAAAGGCTTTTTGGTCGCTGTAGCCTAAAGAGCTACCGAAATCAGCTTCACTTGGTTATCCTGATCTCCCGGATGAATCCCGTCGCGGACAAAACCAACACCGAGTCCCACGTTTCGCGCCTGTGCTGCATCGGTTGCGGCGCGATCACCGACCATGTGGAGCAAAATCTCCGCTGTGGGAATTGCGGCGACCTGTTCGAGGTGTTCTATCCCGGCTGGGCGGATGAGGCCAGCCGGACTGCTGCAGGGATGGGTCCCGCCGCCCTGAAGCAATTGTGGCTGTTACGCCGGTGCTCGTTTCTCCCGATCGATACCAGCGGCGTTTGGCGCTTTCGTGAAATGCTGCCCAGCTTGAAGCCGGGGCATGACCCCATCACGCTGCGGGAGGGGAACACGCCTCTCTACGAGTTGCCTGGTTGTGCACGCTCGGCGGGTGTGAATGCGCTTCTCGCGAAACACCAGGGCATGAATCCCACCGCCTCATTCAAAGACACGGGTATGACCACTGCCGCGTCCTTCGCGCGTCAGGAGGGATTCCGCTGGGTGGCATGTGCATCGACAGGAAACACCTCCGCCTCGATGGCAGCGTACGCCGCGCGCGGAGGCATGCGCAGTGTCGTTCTGATCCCGGAAGGGAAGATCTCATGGGGCAAGCTTTCACAGTCGCTCGACTATGGTGCGGTTACCTGCCAACTGAGAACGGATTTCGATGGCTGCGTGAAAGTGCTGAACGAAGTCGTGAAGCGCATGCCGGTATACCTGCTGAACTCAGTCAATCCGTATCGACTTGAGGGCCAGAAGACCGCGGCCATCGAACTGCTTGAGCAACTGGCATGGCAAACGCCTGATCACATTATTGTTCCGGGGGGGAACCTGGGGAACTCCTCGGCGCTGGGCAAGGCGCTTCTGGAGATGAAAGAACTTGGCCTCATCGCAAGCTTGCCCAAGCTTTCTGTAATTCAGGCGGAAGGCGCGAACCCCTTCGTGCGCAGCATTCGTGAACATGGCGGAAAGACTCTCGCTCCGGTCGAAGCCGACACGTTCGCTACGGCGATCCGAATCGGCAACCCCGCTTCGTGGAAGAAAGCTCTGCGCGTGATTCAGGCCACAAAGGGCACGGTGGAACAAGTAAGTGAAATCGAAATTGCCTCCGCAAAGGCCGAAATCGGTGCCGACGGAGTGGGGTGCGAACCGGCCTCGGCGGTGACACTCGCAGGGCTGAAGAAACTGGTGAAACAAGGATTCGTGAAGCCGGGCGACAGCACTGTGCTCGTTCTCACGGGCCACGGGCTGAAAGACCCCGAGTTCACCTTGAAGTTCCACCGTGGCGACCTGTTCGAGGGGACCCGATACGAACAGGATGCACGCGTGCTGGCCTCGCAACAGCGCGCTCCCATCGTGCTCGATGCCAACGTTGGTGCGGTGATCCGAACCTTGGAGCAGTTTGATCGGGCTGACTCTGGGAGATAAAGCAGTCCATTCGCATGCCAAAAAACCCCAGTCGGCTGAAAGAGTCCTTGCATCTCGTGTTGCCCGCTACCTCTGCGAATCTTGGGCCAGCTTTCGATGCAGCGGCCCTGGCATTTCAGATTTACCTGACCATCGACGCCAGCCTAGCGCCGGACTATTCGATTGAGGCGCGTGGCCGCGACTCGGAGATTTGCGGCAAGGTCGAAAATCATCTCATCCTGAATACCTATCGCGAGGTGCTCGAAGGCGCTGGCAAAGAAGCACCCCTCCTTGCGCTGAAGATTTCTAACGATATCCCGATTGGCAAGGGCTGCGGCTCTTCCGCCGCAGCGCGACTTGCAGGCATTGCCCTTGCTGATCACTTTGGGAATCTTCGCTGGACCGACAGCCAGATCGTGGGAGAAGCCTCGCGTAGGGAACGTCATCCTGACAACGCTTCGGCGTGTTGGATGGGCGGCTTGACGGTGGCGCGGATGTCGGGAGAATCGGAAGCGCAAGTCGCCCAAGTTAAGCCGAAAGGGAAGTGGCCGCTCCTGGTTACGATCCCTCCTGAGAGCCTGTCAACCGAACAAGCACGTCGCGTCCTGCCGCAGCAATACTCGCGCGCTGATGCAGTTGTGAACATTCAAAATTCGATGCTGCTGTTGGCTGCCTTCGTGCAGGGGCGAGCAGAGTTGCTGGCTTCCGGCCTCGAAGATCGCATCCATCAGCCCTACCGTGCTCCGCTCTGTCCGCTGCTTCCGGCGCTCCGAGAACTTGCCGGCACGGAAGGGATTGCTGGGGTGGCGCTGAGCGGCGCCGGTCCATCGGTCCTTGTTTTTCTCGATCCCAATGCGAAAGTTTCGGGGAAAAAAATCGCCGCCCGGGTGGCGGCGCATCTCAAGCGAAAACAACTTTCTGCGGAACTGCTGCTGACAGCGATCGCGGAAAAGGGCGCGGCGGCGTCAAGACGCTAGTACACATCACACGTGCGGGCCGGGAAAGCCCCGCGTGCTGCACAAGCACACCCCGCCGCACACGGCCACTAGTTTGCGCGACCGCTTTCCAGTTCGGTGTAGACGCTCAAGCAGTGCGTCTCAAAGCTTACCCGCGGCTCCCGAGCTGCGCGTGCCGGATATGATTCCACGGCCAGAAAGTAACTGAGAATCTCGTGCTCGACTTCGCGCCTGAGATTGTCTTCCGCCAGATCGACACTTGTCTTGGACTTCATAGACTCCTATCCCAACCTTGGCACGGACGCATCGATCCGCGTTTCGTGCTGTGAGTTCACATCTCTCGATCGGGGGAAAGTGCAAGATTAGTTCGTGGCACGCGAGGAGGTAAATGGCACCGCCGTGCTACTTAGGTGACTGGATGTGTGCCACGTTTTCAAGAGACGATTTCGGCGATCTCAACTCACCCTTTGCTCGCCGGAGGTACGATGCCATTGTGCCGCAGATAGACCACCATCTGTCCGTAGTGATCGAAGCAGTGGGCTACGGTGAGGGTGGTGACACCCAATCGCGTGATCGTATTTTGCCCCCAGGGACTTTTGAGCGATTCGGTGGCGTTCTGCTCATTCATCGAAGCGATGGCCTTGTGCATGTAGGCGAACGAATCTTTGAGGAACTTCAGAATCTCAGCCTTCGTCTTGATGGAGGCGGGCCCTTCTTCTCCGCCAAAGTCCACCGGCGGTTTTTCCTGGAGAATCGCGCCGCCGAATTCGTAGTTGGATGCGGCTACGTGCTTGATCTGGCCTGCAAATGTCCGAACCCCTTTGAACTCGCCGTCGGTGGGAGCGTATCCGTATTTATCCTCCGGCATCGCTTCCGCGGCTGACAAGAATTCCTTTTCGGCGTTCGTCAGGGAGCGATCCATAACCTGGGTCAGAGTGCGGCGCTCATCAGGCTTTGGCATAGCCTGCCCGAACGCCGGCGCCACCATGCTGATCAGCGCCAAAAGTGTCAAAGTAAGATTCGTTTTCATAGTCGTTCCCCCGGAAAATGAGGACCGCAATCCAGCCTCAATCACGTACCACCGACGGCGCCATGGCCAGATGCTGCGCGCTCAATCGATGACGCCGGATGGTTAAAAGTCCAGCACCCAGCGCCAAAGCCGAGCACACCAGGGCATTGGGTAATCCGATACGGGTCGCCAGCGCGCCCCAGAGTGTACTACCAATCGCCATTCCACCCTGCAAAACCAACAGATACATGGAGAGCGCACGCGCCCTTACCCAGGAAGGAGACATGGTTTGTGCAGCCGTGTTTAGGCAAGCAAGAATCCCGATCCAGGCCGCTCCGGCCGTGCCCAGAACGACGCAGAGTTGGAAAAAACCGTGCACTCGGCCGGCGGCGAAGGTCATGATCGCGAACACGATGATGGCGGTCGCCACCAGTCCATCCACGGAGAGTCTGCGTCGCAACCTCGGCAGAATGGTGGCGCCTGCCAGCGCGCCGAATCCAAAGCAGCCCAGGAGCACGCCGTAGCCGGTGGCGCCGAAGGGCCTGGCCAGAATCGGCAGCAAGGCCAGCAATGCGATGGCGCCGATGCTGAACGCGCCGGTACGGATCAGCACCGACTTCACCAGCGGCGAACGGCGCACATATGCAATGCCGCTGCACACTGCATCCCACAACGCTTCGCTTTCGATCCGATCTGCAGGGGGGCGCTTCCAGCGATACAACACGATGATCACGCCGAAGAATGACAGCGCATTGAGCAGGAATGCCGTTCCCGAGCCTGCCGCCGCGATGACCATTCCTCCGAGTGCGGGCCCAACCGCCCGCGCCACGTTAAATCCGGCGGAATTCATGGCCACCGCCGCCGCGTGATGTTCTGCTGGAACCAGTTCAGGAGTAATCGCCTGCCACGCGGGATCATTCATCACGGCGCCGAGTCCGAGCACGAACGTGAAGCCCAGTAGGATCCAGGGCGTCACGACGTGAAACAAAGTCAACACACCAAGCGCGCCGGAGGCCAGCACCATCCATCCCTGCGTGATGAGGAGAAAACGGCGGCGATCCACCATGTCAGCCAGCGCGCCCGCCGGGAGGATCACGAGAAACACCGGGATAGCCACGGCTGCCTGAACCAGGCCGACCATCAAGGGTGACATGGTCAGTACGGTCATCATCCAACCAGCGCCTACGCTCTGCATCCAGGTGCCGATGTAGGAGATGATGGCCGCGATCCAAAGCGATCGAAACAACGGTTCGCGCAAAGGCGCCCAGGCCGACACGTTCTGCGTCGCCGGCAAGCTCGGCGGCATCGGGGCGGGCGTCTTCACCATCTCGGCCATCTACTGGGGCGCTCCCTCCAGCGCCGGAGCCGCAGGCCTCGCGAAGGGCCATTCGTTCAGCCACCATGCGCGCACCAGGTAGATCGCGATTCCTAGAACCAGGATCACCGCAGCATAGCGAATTTCCTTCAGTGCATTAGCGCGAACAAACAGAATGTAGGAGAAGCCGATGGATGCAATCAGTGCGGGCAAGGGATAAAGCCACATGCGGAATGGTCGAGGCATGTCCGGCCGGCCGACGCGCAGCACGATAACACCGATGGCCTGCACCAGGAACTGGAGCATGATGCGAATCACCACTAAGGCGGCGATCACGTCAGCGAGCCGCAAAAAACAGAAGACCGCAGCAACGCCTCCCAGACTCACCAGTGACACACTAGGAAACTTGTGTTTCGGATGAACGCGCGCAAACACGCGGAAGTAGTTGCCATCCAGAGCGGCGGCATAGGGAACCCGCGAATAGCCGAGCATGAGAGAAAAGACCGATGCAAAAGCCGTCCACATCACCAACCCGGTGACCAGCTTTGCCGCCCACGTTCCATAAATCCGCTGCATGAATAACGAGACGACGTACAACCCCTTTCCGCCGCCGTTTACCGTGATCATTTCACGCCAGGGCAATACGGCCAGGATGCTCAAATTCATCACTATATATAGACCCGCTACCAGCAGAATTGATAGCAGAAGCGCCCGTGGAATGTTACGACCGGGATCTTTCACCTCGTCGCCAAGAAAGCAGACATTGTAGTAGCCCCAGTAGTCGTAGGTCGCTATCAGCATGGCGCTGCCCAGGCCGTGAAAAAAGCCGGTCGAGAGCGTGAAGGCACCCGGGGGAAAATCAAACGCTCGGGCGCTGTTGAAGTGGGTGAGTCCGGCGAAGATGATCCATCCGATCGTTCCCATCACGACGACCCACAGCAGCTTGGACAGCCGCGCTATTGCGGTAATGCGCCGGTACAGAAGAAACACCGCGAACAGACACATCCCGACGGCTACCGCGGTTCCGGCAGAAGCTATCCAACTTATCTGGAGACTTCCCAGGAGAGGTAGACGCAAGCTGGCTGCGTGCGAAAAATACTCGTGCTCGAGTCCCGGCCAGAAATACGCCGCATATCCCGCCAGTCCAAGACATCCCGAGGCGATGGAGAGAGGTGCGCTGAAGGAGAGCTGCCAGATGAACAGAAAAGAAATCAGCCGCCCCAGGCGGTTGGGACCGTAGATTTCTTTGAGGTAGCGATAAGAGCCGCCGGAACCGGGCATGGCCGCACCGAGTTCAGCCCAAACCAGTCCATCACAAACGGCGAAGCCTGCGCCCAGAATCCATCCCAGCATAGCCTGCGGTCCGCCCATCGCGCTGATGATCAGCGGTATGGTGATGAACGGGCCCACCCCAATCATGTCGAGCATGTTGAGCGAAGTGGCGCTCCAAAGTCCCATCCCGCGAATCAATTGGGAGGAGGCGGGCGAGTCTGCGTGGCCGGCCTCGGGCTGTGACGCTGAATGCATGCGGTGTTTTGTGCCATCGGATGCTTAGCGAACGTAGAGCGTGTTTCAACTATGCTTCGCCGACGACAAGTGGTTCCAGACGACTAACGACGTGCGACTGACGACTGATGTCCGGCGCTGAGCAGATTCACATACAAGCGGACTGCTCCCGGCACGCCCGCAGGCAGCTGCCGGAAGAACGCATAGCCGGTGTAAATATACGTGCCCTTGCCGTATTGCGCGCGCAACAGCCCGCCTTTAAGACTTGACTCACCCGGATCATGCGAGGCCAGCAAGGGTGTGAATTTGTCGTCCCAACTGTCCATGAAGTACAGGCCACGCTCCTGCACCCAACCGTCGAAGTCTCGCGGCGTAATCTGATTGGGGGAGGTGAAGACGCTGTCCTGCGGGGCGAGGATCTCGACTGGCGCCTCTTCCACAGAGACGCGCCCGCGGCTCAGCGTGGCTGGATAGGGAGTGAAATGGCCGCCGTTGAAGTTGCCGACGTCGGCCTCGTACTGCGCCAACAAAGTTCCTCCCGCCGAAACGAAATCAAGCAGCTTCTGATTGTTCACGGCCACTTCCTTCCGCGTATCGTAGGCGCGGATGCCGAGCACGATCGTGTGGAATTTGGCTAGATCCTCCCGGGCGAGATTCTCTGCTGGAATTACGGTGACGTCGAGCCCTAATTCGTGCAGCACGGCCGGGATGTCGTCGCCTGCACCCATGATGTAGCCGATCTTGAGCTGCTTGGGCACCTGGACGTCGACGATACTCACACGCTGTGCGGCCGGCTGGAAGTAATAGAACGTGTCGAGGTCCTCACGCGTCACGACGCTGTAGCCTTCGCTGTATTGATTCCCGCCTGCTTCCAAAACCGCACGGACCTCGGCGCGCCCCTCTTTCAACTGCGAAGGAGTGACCTCAAATTTGAAATCCTGTTTTTCGCCCCGCCGGTGGAAGTGAACTGGGACTTCTTCGGGCGTGACCCTCCAGCCCTCAGGAACCGTCAGGCGCAGTACACCTTGTGATGAAGCGGTCAGGTTGTAGGTCACTCCAACATTCACCTGTCGGCTCGAAGTGCCCGCTACCGGAACAACCTGCGTCCCCGGTTCCAGTGTCACGGAAAAAGTGGGCACAACTGCCAGTGGGCGCTTCTGGAGCGAGCCACTCTTATCTGAGAAGGGAACTAGCGCGGCGGCGGAAATCTCAGCAAACGGATGGGGCGGAGGCGGTTTTTGCGGCGTCCAGCCTTGAATCGAAAGTCGTCGATCAGGTTTGGGAGCGATCTGGTACTCGACCGCGGCTCGCACCAGAGGAGGCGGCAGGGCCAACGTCGCGTATGTTTCGTCATCCACCTGGTTGACGGCGTCGGTCTCCGGATCAGCGCGGTGCCAGTAAGGTCGGGTGTAGGCCGCTTTCGCAGGAACCCGCAATCCAAAATTGGCGAAGTAGTCCTCGCCCGCGGCAACCGTTGCTTTCTCCGCGTCGGCCACCTTGAGCCACCCGCCTGGAACGCCGAGGTGCGCCCTTCCAATGAACAATGGATATTTCGAGCCATTGTGAAGTTTTACTCGCACCGTCAAGGCTTGCCCCGGTGAGACGGCGGTTAGGGCCTCTTCTTCGCGGGGCATATCTCCGGGCGAAAGGCCTCCTGTACCCTTGGGTGGCGCCACCGTAGCATCGATGGTTACATTCATCGCGAAATTCACGGCGCTTTGGGCTTGATCCTCTTTCTCTCGCAAGCGGCTCAGAATATCTAGCCGGGCAACGTCGCTCAAATTGGAACCTTCCACTCGGCGAACCAACTGATAGAACGATTCTGCGATGGCAAACAATGACTCAGGTGCGCGCTGGGCATCCGCCTGGCTCGCTTTGCTGACGGCGTCGATGCTGCCGGCTACTCTTTCCAGTTCCTGACGCAGCCACGGGACTTTGGTCTCTTCCTCCCCTAGACGCGACGCGAGCCCCGGCAAAGTCGTGTCAATGCCATCGAAGAAATCCTGTTCGTGACCATCCTTGCCCACTGTCGACGGCAGCACCGAGTCCACCAATCGGTAAAAGGCATAATGCGGTCCGGAGTCGATGGACCATCCACCGGCTCCCTGGGAGAGTTGGTGACGCAAGCCTTCCATGGCGAACTGGATGTAGGTCATCCGTAACAGGGGATCTTTTTCTCCAGTGCTTAACTTGACGGTGTAATTCTCGGGAGCACATTCATTGCTGCGGAAGGGACACACGTTGTCGAAGTAAAACTTCTTCGCCTGCCAGGGAAGCAGCCCTTCCTTAATCTGCTCCGGAAATCGGTTCGGATCCGCGGCTGCCCGAAACGCCTCGCGCGACACAATCCCCGAGGCCTGATGGTTCCCATGGCCGTCCCTATCCGTTCCCTGGAAGCGAGATACCAGCACGTCCGGGCGGAAGGTTCGAATCACGCGCACAATGTCGCCCAGGGCGATGTCATGGCCCTGCCACTTCTGAAAGGTCTCATCCGGGTTCTTAGAAAAGCCGAAGTCCGCGACGCGAGTGAAGCGCTGTTCCACTCCGTAGTAGCGGTCGGACGCGGTCAGTTCCAGCGTGCGCAGCACGCCCAGCACATCAAAAAGATTGCTGCCCATCTTGTTCTGGCCGCCCTCGCCCCGATTCAAAGTGAGCAGCAGTACCGTATCGCCGTGGCCGCGGGACTCGAGGGTCATCATCCCGCCGTCTTCATCGTCCGGATGGGCCGTGGTATGCATCAGGCGGGCCGTGGTGCTCAAACGGCGCAGCATCAGTTGCAGGCCAGCGGAGCCGGTATCTTGAGGAAGGGGATCGAAAGGCCGGACTTTGCCGCTGTCATTCTGCGCAGGCGATGAGAGCAGGAAAAAAAGCACGAGAGCTGGAAGGATCAAAAACGTTGGAGCAAACTGCCGCGCAGAGCCCCGGGCTTTAGGATCGGTCATGTCTTCTAGTAGATGGGCCCGTGCGGAGATCGGACGCAAGTTCTATCAAACCGGACAAAGATATTGAGACTACATCGCCAACTAAAGGTTAGCAGGAAAGGCCTCATCTGAGAGCGTTCTATCCGGCTATTTTGTCGAGGCTCCCGATGCGGCCAAGAGGGGCTGCTGGCAAAAACGTGCCGCCCGAAGCAGGTCGGCAAACTCGGACGTAGCCCGCAGCTTCTCGAGCAGTGGATCGTTTTCCAGCGCGGAGTACGCACAATAATTCTGCTCAATTGCCATGCGGATCATGTGTACGGCCGCATCTTTTTTTCCGACGAAAGCCAGCACCGCCCCTTGGGCATAGGAGGGCTCAGGATCAACTCCTGCCACGAGGGTTGTGGCATCCTCCTGGGCGATCCGGTCCAACTCCGACGGCGGCCTTATTCCGACGGCCGCTTCCAGCAGATCACGATGATAATGCGGTGCGCTGGGCATGCGGCCAACTGCGTCGTGAGCCTCCTTCAGTTTCCCTTCACGGAGGAGAATCCCAACCGTTTCAGCGTTAGCCCATTCCGAGCCCGCATCCAGGTGGACAAACTCGCGAGCGCGCCGGGTATTTCCCGTGTAAAGAAAAGCCCGCGCACAGGAGCGCAACATAAAACTGCCGGGATCAAGCTTCAGAGCTTCGTCACACTCACGCATTGCGTCATCCAGCATTCCCGCGTATCGAAAAACGTAACTTAACGCAAAGTGGGCCTGCGCACTCTGGGGACGCTTCTCGACCAGCGCCCGTGCCTGCTGGTGAGCCTGTTCCAGTTCTCCGCGCTCCACCCGATTCGTAATCAGATTGCTTGCCGCGAAAACCAGGTTGGGATCAAGTGCCAGTGCCCGTTCATAGGCTGCATTTGACCTCTGAAAGGCGTCTTCACCCCCGCTCGAATAGGACGAGTCGTAGTAGTAGCGGATGCCCAACGCTTGCCAGGACGGCGCATACGTGCCATCCATTCCGACGGCACGTTCCAGCATCGTGATGGCTTCCTTGTTCGGCTTCTCATCATGCGGAACGGCGATGCTGCGCAGGTACAAATCGTAAGCTTCCTGGCTCTTGGGGCGCGTGCTGGTTTCCAGGAATTCGTTTCCGCCTCCCAGCTTGGGCAACAATCCCGAGCGCACCTGTTTCGATAGAGCATCCTGCAGGGCGATGAAATCCTGGCTCGGCGCCGTGATGGGCGGACTCTGCCAGGTCACGGAGTTCGCACCTACATCTACAGCCTGCAGGGTCACCATGATGCGATTGCCCTGTCGCATGTAGTGGCCGGTGATCACATTCGCCACATGCTGTTCCCTCCCGGCCTGCTGCGGATCCACATCCGCGTTGGCATACTTCCGGGTGCTCCCGGTGGGGCGAACATCCAGGCCCTGGTTGTAGGTCAGCACGGAAGCGATCTCGTCCGCCAGGGCAAAGCGAAGGTATTCGAGATTGCCGTCGTTGGTCATGTTCTGCAGGGGCAGCACGGCGATCGTGCCTTTTGCGACTTGCGGCGGGGGAGGCAGTCGCCGATGCCTGAACCACCATGCGCCGACCGAAGCGAGCACGGCGATCAGCAATCCGGTCATGGCGAGCAGCAGATAGGTTTGCGTCTTGCTGGAATTCTTGAATGTGCTGGTGGCCGCGCGCAAGGGCTGCACCACCTTGGCACCGGTTCTGGTGAGACCGGACTCAGTCTCCTTCTTCAGGTGTTGGAGATCGGCCCGCATGGCACCCGCGCTCTGGTAGCGCTTGTCCTTGTCTTTCTCCATCGCACGGCCAATGATGTTCTGCAGTTCCGACGGAAGGCTGGGATTCAGGCTTAGGGGCGGAGCAGGCTTCTGATGTAACACCGCGTCCAGGGTGGTTACGATGTTGGTCCCCGAGAACGGCTTCTTCCCGGTGGACATTTCGTACAACACCACGCCAAAGGAAAACAGGTCGCTGCGCGGATCGAGGGGCTCGCTGCGGGCCTGTTCCGGAGCCATGTATACGGCGGTGCCCGGAATAACGCCTACGGCGGTGAGCGAATCCTCAATGCCGGTGTCGGTGCTGGTGGCCAGCTTCGCCTCCGTTGTCAGCTTGGCCAGGCCGAAATCGAGAACTTTCGCTTGTCCATTGGCGGTCAGGAAGATGTTCGCAGGCTTGATGTCGCGATGAATGATCCCCTTCGCATGCGAGGCCGCAAGAGCATCCGCGACCTGGACACCTACATCGAGAATGGTGTCGGCATCCAGAGCCTTTCCATGGATCATCTGCTTCAGGCTCTCGCCCTCCAGTTTTTCCATGACGATGAAGGGATGCCCGTTGTTGTCGTCGATGTCGTGGATGGTGCAGATGTTGGGATGGTTGAGTTGGGATGCGGCTTTCGCTTCACGCTCGAAGCGCTCGAGCGACTTGGGGTCGCCCACAAGATTATCGGGAATGAACTTTAACGCAACGCGGCGGCCGAGACGAGTGTCTTCCGCCTCGTACACCACGCCCATACCACCACCGCCGAGTTTGCCCAGGATGCGATAGTGGGAGACAGTCTGGCCGATCATTGCGCACCCATTCGTGCCCGGCGGCCATGTTAGGACGCCACGGCGCTGCGGTCAACCATGGACATGGGTGTATCCCCCGAGGTCAAAGCGCTATACGCCGCGTGTGGGAGTGTGAGGCCGCCAAACGCCGCAACCCTAGTGGTATTGGATACGCGCTGCGCGATCGGAGTAAGCAATCCCCCATTGGTCCAAGCGCTGGACGAGATCGGCCGTAACGCCGGCCGCGCGGAACTCTCGTGCCGACTCCCACACTTTCCCGCCAGTGACCTCCCCGTATGCGCGGGGTGACGTGTAAGCCCGCGGGGGCAGTCCAAGCGGCAAGTACTGCACGATCGGGTATTGCAGGTTCTTCTCCATCCATGCGCCAAGCAGCGAAGTAGTCAGAGCCCGATGTACCTCGCTCGGCAGGGGTTTAAAGATCGGAGCCCAAACGGGACTGATCATGATGCGTGGATCGATGTTCTCATCCGGGCGCCAACCCTGCCTGAGGTCGTCGGGACCGAGTTGAGGATCGGTAGATTGCAGGGCTTTAGTTACGGCAACAAGGAGTCGCGTTGGTTCCGGTTGGTGGGTCTGGGCGTAAAGGTCCAGAAACCTGCCGATCACATAAACCCAATCCACCGGTCCGCGATCTCGGCGTTGATGATTGCCGCTATTCAAGATGATCTGCAGCTCATACCAAGAGGCCGAGAGATATTCGTTTGTCAACGCTCTACTGCCAACTCCGGCCGGTCCATCTGGAATGTGGGCGGCCGACGGAGCAGTCTCCGCCGGAATGGAGTTGCACCACGTGCGGGAGTTGGCATTTGATCCAAAGAAGTCGCGCCCACGTTCTTCAAGCCCAAACTCCTGCATGATCTCCCACGTTTTCACGAGCTGCCACAGCTGGGTCGAGTAAACCTTGTTAGTCAACTCAGGCGACCACACCGTTCTTGCTTTGACAAAACGTCTGAGAAAATCGTTTCGGGCTCGAGACCACTCGGTGAAGGTAGCAGCGACCGGTCGAATGTCGTGATCCGGAGTCTGTGCTGCCGATAGAAGTGCGCGCAGAGGTGGCTTCTTGCCACGTTTGTTTTCGCTCTCCGCAATCGTTCCTCCGTCATACAATCCTGCGAACTCGCTTTGTGCAAAGGCTGGTCCCCACGCATCCTTCGGATGTACGCGGGGCAGCCACTGGCTCCAATCGGGGAGTTGCAGGGCGATGGGAATCTGACGAGGGTTGAGGTTGCCGTCGGGGCGAAAGATGTCCGGTGTAATTTGCCCCACCAGTTCACGGAGGTTGGGAGCATTTCCCGGCGTCTTCGAGACTGCTCCGCCATTCACGGCGCCGCGCTGGTGAAGCAGGTACGGCAATGCGTTCATGTCCTGCTCGAGGACTGCAGCGACTCCGGCGCCTGCCGCCCAGTTGGAGATCGGTTGCTCGTCGAGTCCGGGTCCGGGCTGGTAGGGCGGGTTCCACGGGCGCCCGGGACTGGGAAGTGGCAAACTGCGAATGTAGCTTGCGATCTGTTCACCTTGCAGTGTGGACAGACCATGAAAGCGCGCGCGGGCGACAATGCTGCGGTTGGAGAAGTTGAAGTATTTCAGGTCGCGCCCATCTTGCGCGTGACAGTCCGCACAACGGGCCTGAATCCGCGGACTATTGGGGAGGCTGCTTGCCGCCAGCGAGGCGGTCCGCCACAGTTCCTGTCCAGTCTGAATCGAAGCCGTATCGGGCAAAGGGGGTCTCCAGTTTTCGGGTGCATCCTCGACAAAATGGTCTGGTGGGAGGATCTTCCTCCCCTCGACGGTTAGGAAGTTCCATGCAAGGACCCGATAGCCGCTGACGACTCCGTCGGTCTGGTTAAACCGGAAACGGATTGTGTTCGCACCACCGACGACTGTGCCGTCCGGGAGGGGAACGGTCATCACGAGCGTGGAGAAGCCTCCACCGATTCCGCCGTAACTCCTGCCGGGCTCAGCGATTGTGACAGTGTTGTTATTGAGAGGCACCCAGGCGCTAGTATTGACTTGGACGCTCGCTTGATCCGCATACCGCAGCCCATGGATCTGCAGCCAGAGAGATCGCACCGACTGAGCCTGTCCACCCTGCAGGGCGACGGTGTTGCTCACTGTCGTGCCGTCTGCGCCCAGGATCTCGATCGGCAATAACAGCCGTTCGGTAGGGGTATCCGCAAATACAGTGGGAATCGTTACGGCAGCAAGGAATAGACGGGCCAGCAGCCCGTGCCACCCCATCCCATATAGGGTAAGGGTCGTGCTGGGCGCTTTGGGCTCAGTGTCGTCTAACATACTTCCGTCTCATTCATGATATGCATGTGGCACCCAATTCATAAAGGTGATTCTTTATTGTTGCCTCATCCATTTGGAGGGGGACGGCATGACTCTTGTAGCCAGCCCGAAGGCACCAGACTTCACCAGACCAATCCCGCCGACGATCCTACCCACTCCATATTCCGGTTGTGATCGACGCCCATCATTAGGCCTCGCCCCATGCGCAGAATCGTTAATACCGGAGTGAGTTCATCCACCCATATGTACATGACGCGTACTTCCACCTTGGTGCCGCCAAAGGGCGTTTCAATGATCGGCTCAAAGTTGAGGCGTTCTTGCAGAACGTATTGCGACCGGTTTTGCGCGGGAACAGCGGCGACATCTTCTTTCCTGGGTGCGATGATCACGCCCAGTCCGGCGAACGAATACAACGGCTTTAAAGCGTAGTTCTCCAGGTCCTCGGGCAGGTGTTCGAGTTTGTCCAGAAACCACGTTTTGGGGACAGAGGGGTGTCGCAAGTATGGAATGGAGTATTTGCTGATGCGGAAATACCAGTTGGGATGCCCCGCCCACTCCACGTCAAGATCATCTCGAAAGTCAAAAGCCAGCTTGACGCCTTTGCGCTCCAATTCATCAACGATGGCGCGATTGTAAATCCGCTTCACCGGAATGCGATGCCCCGAATCCTCCCAGCACAACCGGTTGCCTTCTTTCTTGAGCTTTGTAATGCAGACTGTCTTAATCCCCAGTAGCTTCTCAGTCACGAGAAAATCGGGGAGAGTCTTTTGATGCTTTGGGTCGATCTCCATGAGGATAACGTTCTCAGGATCTTGATCCGCCACGATCGCTTTTCGAAGAAGAGCCAGGTACGACGCGGAGTCGAGACCGCTCAGCAGGTAGCGCAAATTCTCATCGAGTTCGTAAACCTCGATGAAACTGCGTGCCAACACGGGTTGGTAGGCGTAGAGAGAAGGGAAGGCTTGCAACTCGACCAGCTTGGGCTGAAGGATGCCTGTGGAATCCCGCACAAGCCCAAAATCCACCTGGATGAACATCGGATGGGGAGATTCGTGCGGGACGTTGAACTCTGGGGGGATCGATTCGGAGGACCGGGCGTGATAGTCGGGGCTGTCCACCAGTTGATGGATGAGATCCTTGCCGTAGGCCGCCATTGTTTCCAGAAGACTGGGAGGCAGGAAACATGGCGTCTCGGAAACGCGAAATCCAATGGGCACGCCGCACCGCTCCGCGAGCACGGAAAGCAACTGCCCATATTTTTCCGCCCGATACCTCGCGTTGAAGGAGTGCCGAAAGGAGGGAATCATGAGTGTGTGTTAGTGCTTGCGACACGGGCGCCCTCGCCCTCGAATTTCCGTAGGCAGTTATCCTTCGATCAAGAACTGTCCGCCGCGCATAATCGGTTGCTGGTCCACCCAGACATCAAAATTGCGCCCCACTACGTCGATATGGGTCGAGGAATACCAGTCCGCGCCCGTGTGTGCGCCATACGGGTTTCCGAAGGCAATGTGCACGCCCGGATATTTCTCATCCTGCAGAATCTCGCCGATCACGTCCTTCAGTTCAATGTTGGTACCGATGGCGAATTCGCCCACGCGGTCGCTGTTCTCGTCGGTATGGGTGTAGGCCCAGAAATCGTCGCGCAGTTCTTTGTTGCTGCACTCCGCATCGGTCAGGCGGTTTCCGGAGATCCCGATGGTCAAGGGATTGTTTCGCAAGTCACCGAACTTCGCGCATAGATAGTCGCCAACCACGCCGTCAATCACAAACGTACCGTTTACTTCGCCGGGGGTTGTGAACACCTCGCCACCGGGCAGGTTGCCCCATTTGTCCGGACTAATGATTCCGGAGGTCTTCAACCACTTATAGGAGGGATTCAAGTCGGCTACCAGGTCGGTTCCGGCGGGGGTTTTTGCGCGAATCTGCGAAGCCTTGCGGACCAGGTCCGCCACCTTCTGGCTGATCCGATCCACCTTCTGGAAGTCTGCGCGCATTCCTTCCAGCATAATCTGGCGGTTGATGTTCACCATGTGGGCATGGCGGATTTTGCGGCGATTCACAACTTCGGTCATCTGCATGCGCGACTGCAGTTCGTTTCTCTGCGCCTGCACCGCAAAAATGCTGATCTGGGAGGTCTCAAGGTCATTGAGAATCTCCTGTGGCAGCTTGATCAGAGGCCGCGGAGCCAACTCCTCCAGCACGAACGCCCGGTAAGGGGCGCCCAATGTTTCCAGTTCATGAACGATGGCAGCCGCGATCTCTCGGCAGGCGTCATCGGTGATGACGGTGATTTTTTCAGAAGGCTGCACCCGTAGACAGACCCTCACCGCGTTGCGCGCGCCCGGGGTCAGTTCAGAATCAAAAGGAATTGTGTTCAGTGACTGGTTTGCATGAGTGGCTATAGTCATTACCCTACTTTTCGTCCGGAAACTGTAGCTGCCTCTTCGGCCACACCCACTTCAGTCTCCTCAATGATGAAGTCCACAACTTTTTTCAGATCGCCGGTTTCTTCAAAGACGCGGAGCTGGCGGTCGGCGCCGCTTCCCATTTTCATAATCTCGTGTACGTACTCGATCTCGGATCTCGAGTCGAGTTCGTCCACCACGTCGTCGATAAAGTCCAGATACTCTAGAATCAGATCCCGCACCGGAACCTGAGTCTGCTTTCCGAAATCGATGATCTTTCCATCCAGCCCGTAACGCGCCGCCCGCCACTTGTTCTCCATGATGAGAGCGCGCCGGTAGAGCCGGAAGCCCTGGTTCGCGGCATACAGCTTGTACAGCTTGGCGACGGTTGCCTGGATCAGCGCTGCCAACGCGATGGTCTCATCCATGCGCATCGGAATATCGCAGACCCGGAACTCAATTGTATTAAAGAATGGATGCGGCCGGATGTCCCACCAGATCTTCTTGGCGTTATCGATGCATCCCGTCTTTATCAGCAGCTTGATGAAGTTCTCGTACTCGCCCCAGCTGGGGAAATAGTCGGGGATGTTGGTCCGGGGAAACTTGTCGAATACCTTACAGCGGTAGGACTTCAACCCGGTGTTCATTCCCAGCCAGAAGGGGGAATTTGTGGAGAGCGCCAGCATGTGGGGCACAAAATAGCGTGCGTGGTTCATCATGTGGATGGCGGTCTCGCGGTCCTCCACACCAATGTGCACGTGCAGGCCGAAGATCAGGTTGGCGCGCGCGACTAGTTGCAGGTCCTCGACGATGTTCTTGTAGCGTTCGTCGGGATAAATCTCTTGCACCCGCCAGTCGGCAAACGGGTGAGTGGCGGCCGAGGCGAGCCGCAAACCATTTTCACGCGCCAGGGTAATCATGTCGCGGCGCAGCTTCCTGACCTCTAGCTTGGCTTCTTTGATGTTGTTGCAGACCGAAGTGCCCACCTCGACCACCGACTGGTGCATCTCCGCCTTCACGCGCTCCTGCAGAAGAAGCTTTCCCTTTTCGATAATTTCAGCGTGAATGTGGGAGCGGAGGTCGCGAGTGACCGGATCGACCGTCTGGTACTCTTCCTCAATCCCGATGGTGAAAGTTGGTTTCATAGCGGGTACAGCGCGGGGAGGAACCGCCACAGTATAGCAACGGACCGGCCTGATTTCCGCAGTTTCTGCTTAACCAATTTGCCTCGACAACCCGCGCGTAGAGGCTACGAAGCGCCTGCGGGGCTTGTGCTTTCGGGGCCCGAGGCCCTGGTCTTTCGGGTTCTCTTTTTAGTCGCAGGCTTCGGCCCAGACAGGAAAGCGGCCCAATGCAGTTCTCGCATGGGACTCTCGCTGCTCTGCGCCTTCTGCACTGCCATTTGCGCCACTGCGTTCACGATCCAGTCGAAGTTTTCCTGGCCCACTGAGTTAACATCCGCGTCCGGGGCTGGGTTCATGAAATCGATGGCATACGGCACCCCGCCCTCCACCGCAAATTCAACCGTGTTCAGGTCATAACCCAAGGCCCGGCACAGCGTCAGGGAGTCTTTTTCGATGCGCTCCTTCAACGCAGGTGCTGCTGGCGGATTCCCCTTCACGTAACGCTCATGATGGGGCGCCTTCGGGTCGTACCGCATGATGTGCACCTTCTCCTGACCGACGACATAGCAGCGAAAGTATTCTTCAAATTCCACGCCCCGTTGCAGCGTCATGCAGAGATCGCCGGTCTGGTTGTAGTGGTGGAAGAATTCCTCCGGCGAATGCACCTTGTAGACGTGTTTCCATCCGCCACCCGCGTAGGGCTTCAGGAAAGCAGGGAAGCCCACATACTGAAAGATCTCGTCCCAATTAAGCGGATACTGCAAATTTCTCATGGACTGATCCGTGGTTCCCTCGGGATGCTTGTTGTGCGGCAACACGACTGTGGGCGGAATATGAACTCCCAGTTTGGTGGCCAGGGCGTAATTGAAGAACTTGTCATCGGCGGTCCACCAGAAGGGATTGTTGACCACGATCGTTCCATGCAGCACGGCGTTCTTCAAGTAAGCCCGATAGAATGGAATATCCTGGGAAATGCGATCGATAATGACATCGTATTTCTTGGGCTCATCCATCCGCACTCCGCCAATCCTCAGGAACTCCGCACCGACCCCGGCAACGCCCATGGAGTTGATTTTTTCTACCAGGGCAGGAGGAAAGGTGTTTTCCATTCCAAAAACGATTCCTACTTTCTTGCTCATAAGCAACGCTCCCAAAGCTAGCGCAGGCTGTCGAGGGCGTGTCCCCTCGCGCGCTAATTCCCGACTACCTCGCGAACCACTCGTAGAAAATTTCTGCCCATGATCTTTTGAATGTCGTCTTCCGTATATCCACGCTTCAGCAGGGCCTCAGTCAGGGTGGGCATCTTCGAAACATCTTCCAATCCCTGTGGCACGCTAGGAATTCCATCAAAATCGCTGCCAATTCCAACATGATCAATGCCTGCCACTCTTACGATGTGATCGATGCACTCTGCTGCATCCTCCACAGTGGCGGCGCCCGTCGTGGGTCGAATTTCGCCGCTCTCGGAGTGGTCCTTAGCCGCAAAGGCGTCCAGGTCCGCCCCGACGAGTTTTGGTTCGACCTGGTTGTGTTGCGCGATCCGTTGCTTTAGATCCTCCGCGTCCTTTTGATTCAGAAACGAAGCTCCAAAATTCACGCCCACCACGCCACCATTCTTGGCTAGCGCCCGGAACATATCGTCCTTCATATTGCGCGGAACGTCGGAGTATACGTAACACGATGAATGCGATGCGATCACGGGCTTGGTGGAAACTTCCAATGCGTCGTAAAACGTCTTATCCGACACGTGCGAGATGTCCACGATCATGCCGATGCGGTTCATCTCCCGTACCACCTGCTTCCCGAAGTCCGTTAAACCATTGTGCTCCGGTTTAGTAGTGGAAGAATCCGCCCAGTGATTATTACGGAAGTGGGTCAGGGTCATGGAGAGGATGCCCATCCGGCGATACGTTCGCAGCACCGCCAGATCGTCATCAATCTGGTGCCCGCCCTCGATCGTCAACACCGCAGCAATCTTCTTCTGTCCCACAATCCGCTCGATATCTCGCGCGCTAGTGGCCAACTCGATCCGGTCGGGATACTTGTCCAAGACACCCTGCATGGCATCGCGCAACTCGAGTGTCCGCCGGACCGCCTCGGCGCCGGGATAGTAGGATGGAACCCACAGCGCGAAAAACGGCACGTGCACTCCGCCCTCCTGCAATCGTGGAAGATCGATCATGCCGTCTGGAAGCCGCTGGCCGATGTCGACCTTCTCAATGAGGACTCGCTGCAGCGTGTCGTTGTGACTGTCAACTCCCAGTACGCGCGCCTGGATTCGGCGCGCCTGGGCAAGATTCTGAGCGAAGCCCGACCATACCGGCAGAAGTAGTAGCAGCCCCCCGATTGCAAGCCAACGTAACCGAGCCATGTCTTGCTCCTTGACCAATAAACGGCCGAAGACGACGACTAGAAGTATTTGCCCGCCATCTTTTGCCAGAACGGCCAATCATGCCCGGTGTGATCTCCCCAAACATCCAGCCAATGGGGCACGCCCTTGGCGTGCAGCAAGTGCGACATCCTCACGTTCTGATCCAGGCACATATCCCACTCGCCCGAAGCCAGCACAATTCTCATTTTCCGATAACGACTCAGGAACCAGTCATCACTCATATTGGCCAGAAAATCCGGAGGGCAATTGAAATAGCAGTCGTCGTCGTAATACCCGTTGAGAAATTGGTGGATATCAAACGCCCCGCTCAGGCTGACGCAATGGGTGGCAATGTCGGGATGCTTCAGGGAAAAGTTCAGGGCGTGATAGCCGCCAAAGCTGCATCCGGTAACCGCCAGTTGCGGCGAAGGATTTTTCCAGCGCAAGAAGGGAAGCAGTTCGTGAAGAATGTAGCGCTCGTACTGCAAGTGTCGCAGGACGCGAATCCGGGGATGCGCACTCTTGTTGTACCAACTCTCCGTGTCGATCGCGTCGGGACAAAACAGTTGCAACTCTCCCTTTTCGATCTTGGGGGCCAGCACTCCGACCATCCCACGGTCTTCATATTCGAAAAATTTCCCCATGGAAGTCGGGAACACGAGAACCGGAGTGCCGCCATGCCCGAAGATCAGCATCTCCATTTCCCGGTGCAGTTCCTGGCTGTATCCCTTGTGGTATTCGCGATTCATGGGCCGGAGTATCTTACCTGAACTGAGCTGGGCATGATTCGCAAGAAGCTCCGGTCCGCAATCAGACATTTTCCTCTAAGATGCTCGGCAGAGGAGACCACGTGCACGTTCTGACCGAAGCCGAAGTCCACCGCTATCTCGATCCGCGCGCCTTGATACCGGCCATCGAGGAAGCCTTCCGCTCGCGTTATCCCTCGACTGTCATGCCCACCCGCACGCAGATGAAGCTGGCCGACGGTGTATTCCTGATCATGCCCTGTTATGACCGCGAGGGCCGTGGTCTCGGCATGAAGCTGGTGAAGTTTAACGAAAACCCGCGTCCGGCCGAGGAACGCATTCAGGCGACATACATTCTTATGGATGCGGAATCCGGCTGCTCCAAGCTGGTGATCCCTGCAAACTATCTGACCGATTTACGCACTGCGGCGACTTCCGCAGTAGCGACAAAAATCCTCGCACGGGAAGACGCGAAGGTCCTTGGAGTCTTCGGCACAGGGCGGCAAGCGCGCGCCCATCTGCAGGTGCTGCGGTGCGTCCGGACCTTCGAACGTGCGCTGGTTAGCGGTCGCGATCCCGTTCGCACGCAGGAGTTCGCTCAGCAGATGGAACAAGAACTGGGCATAAAAGTAGAGTCCGTTTATTCCCGGACGTGCGCCGCCGAGTCTGACGTGCTGTGCACCTGCACCACCGCGACTGCTCCCTTGTTCGATGGCAACATGCTGCGCAAGGGGACCCACTTGAATCTGGTTGGCAGCTTTCGGCCGACGACCCGGGAAGTGGACGACGTAACCGTTCGCCGTTCCCGCATCGTAGTCGACACATACGACGGCGCGTTGACCGAAGCCGGCGACCTGATAATTCCGATGAAAGCCGGGGTCCTGCGGCGCGATCACCTGCTGGCGAATTTGCACGAACTGGCGAAGGGCAAGCCCGTGCGCGCCAGTGCCGCGGACATCACCCTGTTCAAGAGCGTAGGTTGCGCGCTCGAGGATCTGACCGCCGCCGAGCTTTTGGAGGCGACCGTGCTGTCCAAGCCGTCACTCAGCGACGAAACTGAGCACACACTCGGCTCCACGTCTCAAATTCCTTCCGACTAGAATTGCGTTATGCGAGCGATGCAGCTAGAACGGGCGAGACCGGTGGAGGATTCCCCACTTCGCCTGGTTGAGATGCCGACACCCGTGCCGGGCCCCGGCGAAGTTCGTGTCCAAATCCGCTGCTGCGGCGTTTGCCATACCGATTTGCACGTGGTCGAAGGCGACCTTCAGTTGCCTGTGCTTCCCGTAGTTCCGGGACATCAGATCGTGGGATTTGTGGATGCTCGCGGGACTGGAGTGCGCAGCTTGAAGGAAGGCGATCGCGTCGGTATTCCCTGGCTCTATTCCACCGACGGCACCTGCACCTTCTGCTGCCGCCAAAATGAAAATCTCTGCGAGCAAGCGCGATTCACGGGTTATCACGTGAACGGAGGCTACGCTGAAGCTTGTATCGTCGGGGAAGATTTTGCCCACCGGCTTCCCTCGAGTTTTTCCAACGAAAACGTCGCACCGCTGCTTTGTGCCGGAGTCATCGGCTATCGCGCCTATCGCCTCAGCGGGGTCAGGAAGGGGCAACGCCTGGGTCTCTACGGATTCGGTGCCTCCGCGCACCTGGTCTTGCAGTTGGCGAATCATCTGGGATGCGAGGTCTATGTGTTTACTCGGGGTGCCGCCCACCGACAGCTGGCAAAACAGTTAGGCGCAGTCTGGAGCGGCAGCGCCGAAGAAGCGCCGCCCTCCCTGATGGACGCATCCATCATCTTCGCGCCCGCGGGAACGCTGGTGCCACACGCTCTGCGAAGTCTCGGCAAAGCCGGCACGCTCACACTCGCTGGCATTACGATGACGCAAATCCCGCCTCTTGATTACGGCTTGCTGTATTACGAGCGCACCATCCGTAGTGTCGCCAACAGTACGCGCCAGGACTGCCGCGAATTCCTCAATCTCGCGGCCGAGGTTCCGATTCAGACGCAGGTCCGCATTTATCCATTGGCAAAAGCGAATCACGCACTCCTGGACCTGAAGCAGAGCAAGATCGAAGGCGCAGGCGTGCTGCGAATCGAGTAGGTGCGACCTGTTCTGAAGAGGCAGGCGTACGCTGCACCTCCAATCCGTGTGTGAAAGCTTGGCGTGCAGCGGTAGAGCGAACTGGTCTCCTTATTGTTATTGTTAGAGAGCATCGGTCCAGTCCGCACTGTTAATAAAGAGGCAATCTAGACGGGAGTCCCGTGTCGCCAGGTTTGCACCATGCTTTCGTCAAGATGCTGATCCATAGGGTTTCCAGTGCATCCGGGATTTTCTGAGTCGAACGATAGGAACTGTCCGGCACCCCTACTCACTCCGCGCCGCCGCCGCCGAACCGCGTGTCCCGGAAGGCGTCGTCCTGGCCCGATCCTCAAGCCTAAACAGGGGGAAACAGTTTTTTTGGTCAATCTCATGCATCTGGATGATGACATCCATCTCCCCTATGGCCTAAAGTCTCCTCCAGTTTAAACGAGGCCAGACTCCCCATTTGGCCGGAGATCCCCCAAACAAAGAGTTGCGATCCAGGTCATCTCCCTCACCTGTGTTTGCTAACCAAAGATAAGAAAAAAAGGCTGCATTTGCCTTTTGACCCGAACAGTTCTGTGGAGGACGCTCGTGGCCTGCCGTACGCCCGCCCGTCCCCTGGAGAGGGATTTACCGCTCACCGCATGGGAATCAGTGGGGACTTACAACTGATGTCAGTGACCGAGCAGTTGTCGCTGCATAGCACCGCAGGTGCGGCCTGTCCCTCTGTGGTTCACCAATCCCCCACTTACCGAAACGAGGCGCCAAGCGCGCCGCCAGGTCCGGAAGGAGGCTGCAAAGCCATGAGAAAGTCACACCAGGTTTGGCTCCCAGTTTTTCTCGTCTGTCTGCTGACAGTGGGCGCGAGCGCTCAGTCGTTCCAGGTGCAGTGCCCGACCACAACCATCACCCACCCGACGGCGGCAAATACCGAACCTGCGTACACGGGTGCGACTACCTTTACGTTGGACCCTGGTGGATTTCTGACGCCGAGTTCGCACGTAAACGGTGCCATCAAGTGTCAGCAGATTTCGGGTGGCGACGGTTTCGCGACCATGGGCGATGGCACGCAGACCTATATGTTCTCCTTCGGACCGTTGTCGGGACTCACCAGCATCGCGAATGGCCAGCCGGGCACCGCTTTCCCGAGTGAGTTCAATACGGTGCCCTTGCCCTCGGCTCCATTGGTGCCGGGCGATCCGGCCACGACGGGCAATCCCTTTAACGGCGCCGTCGGACTGGCTAACGATCTGGATGCCGTCGCCGCCGGTCTGTGCACCGCACCCTGCCTCGATGGCCACGTGGATCCCCGGCCCATCATGGATGTGGGCGTGATGAACGGCAACATCCCGGCGCCATTGATGGCGATTGATGAGGACGACGAGTTCTTCCTGACCCTCACCAACGTCGGCCAGGTCATGCGGCCAGACCTTTTCGAGCAGCACACGGTTCACTTCCACGGCTATCCGAACGCCTCTGCGTTCTATGACGGTGTCCCGGACGCATCAGTCGCGATCAATATCGGTGGCAGCTTCACCTACTACTACCTCGCGCCAGATGCAGGCACTTACTTCTGGCACTGCCACATCACCCCGCCCGAGCACTTGCAGATGGGCATGGTGGGCCAGATCTATGTGCGTCCGCGACAGAATCGGGTCCCGTCCACGATGACCCTTTTAGCCGCGCTTCAGGCACAGCAGTTAGATCCGCGTACGAAATGCGATTCCTCCGATATCCTGTGCAGCAACCCCGTACCCGCGGTGAATACTGGCGCGATGGGTGGCGGTAAATACGCCTACAACGACGGCGACGGTACTACCGCTTACGACGTCGAGTATCCCCTCCAGATTCACGGCTTCGACCCCAACTTCCACTTTGTGGGCATGACGTTTAACCCGGAAGGGTTTACGGACATGAAGGACAAGTATTTCCTGTTGAACGGGCGCAGTTATCCGGACACGGTTACGCCCGGGCCAATGATGACCCAGACCACAGACGGATCCAACCACTTCTCGCAACCACTTCCCTCGATCATCGACATTCCGGCCGGCAAGAAGGCTCTCCTCCGCATCTCCGACCTGGATGTTACGGAATATCAGACGCTGGCTTCCCTGGGCATTCGGATGCATGTCGTCGGGATCAATGCCAAGCTGTTGCGGGATCAGGCGGGCAACAACCTCGACTACTACACCAACTCGATCACGCTGGCTGGCGGCGAGTCGATTGATGTGATCCTCGACAGCGCCGGAGTTCCCGCGGGCACCTACTACCTGTACACCCCGAACCTTGACCACTTATCGAACGATGCCGAGAACTTCGGCGGGTTGATGACCGAAGTCCACGTCAATTAGGAGCGCAGCCATGAGGGCGACGAATATGAACAAGACGATCTCGAAGACACGAATGCTTCTTGCCCCGATGGTGGCAGTAGTCCTGCTACTGCTAACCGCCACCGCCTATGCTGCGGCTCCTGGAATCGCGGGTCCGACCTTCAGTCTGACCGCACAACAGGCGTTCATCACTCAGCCTGATGGCTCTGCGGTCTATTCGTGGGGATACGGTTGCAACGGAGCGCCCAGCGGCGGTTTCCTGCCCGCTGGATTCACGACGACTCCCACCTGTTCCACCATGCAGGTGCCCGGCCCAACCCTGATCGTCACGGAGGGGCAAGCGGTCAGTGTTACGTTGACCAATGGTCTTCCTGCGGTCGCCGGAAATACCTCCATCTTGTTCCCCGGCTTTAACGTCACCGCTACGGGCGGGGTTGCCGGACTGTTGACGCAAGAGGCGGCTCCTGGCGGAACAGTGACGTACAGCTTCACGGCGACCACGCCCGGTACCCGGGCCTACTACAGCGGTACGCAAGGGGACCTTCAGGTTGAGATGGGCTTGTACGGGGCCATCATCGTGTTGCCCAATGCTCCCCCCACCAGCTGCAGGCAAGGTGTGCACGCTTCAAATCTGGCGGCGCAAGCAGCCAATCCCCCAGTACACGCACAACCTGAAACGAACTTCCGGTTGGCAGAAGCTGCGTATGACCACCCGCAAGCCTGTTACGACCGGGAATATCTGTTCCAGTTCTCCGAGATCGACCCCAGAATTCACCGCGAAGCTGAGCAGGTCGTGACCTGTCATCCCGGTGGGGCCGTTATCTGCTCCACCAGCATGAACGGCGTAGCCACCGAGCCGTACGTTCCGGCTTACTTCATGATCAACGGGCGCTCCATGCCGGACGACATGGACAGCAACTACGCGCCGCAATACCCGCACCAACCCTACAACGGTAATCCGCACATGCATCCGGGCGAACTGGTCCTTCTCCGAATCATCGGCCAGGGACGCTGGCAACATCCATTCCACGAGCACGGGAATCACGTCCGTGTCCTTGCTCGCGACGGCAATCTGATTGTCAGCCAGACGAATCCCGCTGCCAACCTGGCAGGCCCGCTACTGTTCACGACCACGACAACTCCTGGCCAGGCGATGGACGGCATCTTCTACTGGACGGGCAAAGGCTTGAATTGGGACCCCTATGGCCACAATGCCGCTTCTGGCTCCACGCTCTCGTGTACTCCAGATGCCAACGGCTACAACACCAGCGCCCCGACGGCGATTAACTATTTCGAGTGGTGCCAGGACCACAATAAGCCACTCCAGGCTGCTCCGAACGGCGATGTCGCCGGTGGCGGACCTGCAACTTTGCCTGATCCCAATATTCTGGCGAATGGCGCCTGGTACGGCGGCAGCCCCTATCTCGGGCCGGAAGCGACGATCCGCGCAGTCGGAAGCACCGGTACTACGCCACCGTCAGGCACGGTCGCGAACTCTCCCACCGACGAAGCCGGCTTTGCCTTCATGTGGCACTCGCACAACGAGCGCGAGATTACCACCAACAATATTTTCCCGGGCGGAATGATGATGATGATGCTGGTTGATTCCCGGGAATTTGTCATCGACGAGTCGAACTAACTCAGGAGAAGAACAATGCGATCCAACTATCTCAAAACTTTGAAGACAGCGGTCCTGGCAGTTACTGTTCTCCTCCTTGGAGTGAGTGTGTCGGTTGCCCAGCAGCAGATCAATCTGACTGCGGGTCCGGCCAGCTTGACCCTGCCCGATGGAACAGCGGTGCCGATGTGGGGCTACAGCTGCGGCACGGCTGACCCTACTTCGACGGCGACTTGCGCCAAGTTGAATGCCGCCGCCACCGGTTGGTCTCCCGTGGTGATCACCGTTACCACGGGACAAACGCTGCAGATCAACCTGACGAACAGCTTGACGTTCGGGTCCAACAATATACCCACGTCACTGGTCATCGTGGGTCAGTTGGGCGGCGGCCTCGGTACGGATAGGACGACCACCCCCAGCCCAACCCATGCCACCCAAACACTCACGTGGCCAGCCTCCAGTAACGCTCCGGCTGACGGGTCGAACACGCCACCCGGGCAAGGAGAGCGCGTGCAGTCGTTCTCGACAGAAGTCGCGGCGGGAACAACCACTAGCCTCACCTGGACGCCTCTGGCCGGGACCTATTTGCTGGAGTCGGGCACGCATCCGTCGATCCAGGGTGCAATGGGATTGTACGGAATGGTGGTCGTGACCGACGCTACCGCGGGCTGTGCATATCCGGGCGCTACGACCGGGTCGTGCGCCGCCCCGTATAGCGCGGATGTGCGGCTGCTCATGAGTGAAATTGACCCGGTCCAGAACAACGCCGTCAATACCGCGGTCAACACGACTGGCTTCAGCGAGACCATGGTTTGGTCCGGACAACTTGGCGGTTGCGGCAATCCCACCTCGCCGACGTACAACCAATGTTATCCGCCGGCAGTGAACTACAGGCCGCTGTATTACCTCTTCAATGGAGTTGCGTTCGACAAGACGAACGCCACACCTTCGGTATTCGCTGCATCAGCAGCGCCAGGCATAGGTGGCGTGTTAGTTCGCCTGGTGAACGCGGGCCTGCGCATGCACGTGCCTTCGATTGTGGGCGCGCAAACGGGCAGCGCTGTTGCCGGTTTCTCGCTGATTGCGGAAGACGGCAACCTTCTGCCAGGAGTTCAGCGAGTGCAGAGCGAAGTATTCATGGCCGCGGGCAAGACGTACGACGTGATGATTAACGTACCCGCTGCCGGTGGATCGGCCCTCCCGATCTTCGACCGTTCCTTGGGCCTTTCGGGGAATGCGACTGCGCGTGACGCCGGGATGCTGGCCTACATCAGCGTCAATGGCGCTTTGGCTCCGACTAGTCCTGCCATTGCGCCTGCGGCAGCTAACCCGGATACCTACAACTCTGTGGTATCCGGCAAGACGCTGACCGTGTCCGATCCAGCCAAGGGTGTGATCGCGAACGACGTCAACGTGTCCGGCGTCCAGGTCGTAGGAACCGTACCCGGACTGACCCTGCATACGGATGGCACCTTTACCTATCTAGGTGCGCCTACCACCTTCACGTATTGCGGTAACGGCACGATCATCGGTCCAGCCTGCGCCACGGTGACCCTTGGCCCGGCTCCGATTGAAGACGCCACTGGCATCACCTGCACCAACCCCATGGCTTACACCTCGAGCATGGGCACATACATCGCTGTCAAGGCCCCGGGCGTCCTGTCAACTTGCAAAGACGCCGCGGGCTATCCTCTTACGGTTGCCCCGGCGAGTGTTTCAGCTGCTGGCGTAGTGATGGATGTAAGTGGCGGGTTCACTGCGACCTCCGCTACCTCGAGTTTTACCTTCCAGGCGCAGAACTCACAGGGCACGCTTAGTGCAGCGATGACCGTGAATCTGACCTTCCCGACTCCGAGCCACCTTGCTGTGACGCTCGTGGATGGCGTAACCAAAGCTGCGCTCCCCGGGAATCCCCAGGACTATCGCTGGATCATTGAGGAAGACCGCACCTTCTATATCGATCCCAGCAAGCAGACGAACACGGGCGGCACAACACCGAGCACGGTTCTTCCAATGTTAGGGACCAATTTCCACACCAGCTACATGCCGATAGTGGCGCAGGGCTGCACGGGGACGCTCTCCTGCGAAACAGGGCAGTCGGTCTTGGGAGTCCCGGCCGTATGCGACGTGGGCAATGGCGCTTGCCGGACCACTGCCGCGCAGAAGACGGCTGTGCTCCCCAGCGATGTAGTTCTGGATCCCTCCAAGCGCTACTACATCTCGGTCCTGCCGGGTGATGCGATGGATCCGGGCCACGCCCTGGGTGGCGCGCAGATCGTAGCTACTTGCACCCCTGTCCCGCCGGCAACGACGTGTACCCCCACCACTTTCCCGCCCGTCACAGTCATCGTCGAGCCCGAGTCGCAACCGCCGGCAAAGGTCTCGGTGTTTGTCTTCGAAGACGACCATCCGCTTAACGGCGAGCATGATGCCAGTGGCGGAATCGATACGCTGGCGCCCAACGAGGCCGGCTTGGGTGGATTCAACATTACAATCTTCGACCTGGTCGGTGGCACGGGCGATTCTGCCGGGCAGTTGACTTATGACGAGTTCAACCAGCCTTTGTCGAACGCCCTGGCGGGAACCATCGATCCGGTGACGGGCAGGGATGCGTGCCCGATCTCGGCTGAGGCGCGGGTCGGGTTTGATAACTCTGATGGAGGTAGCGGCCTGCGGGATGGGGTCAGTACCGCCGGGATCACGGGTGTAATCCCGGTCTGCCCGAAGTACGAGGCGGACGGCATAACTCTCTCCCCAATGGCCGGCCAGGCGGTCGTAGCCGGCATGCCGCCCGGAAGGTACGGCATCGTAGCCACGCCGGGGGCTGACCGGATTGCCCGGGGCGAAGAGTGGCTGCAAACCAACACGCTGGATGGCGGGAAAGACCACGAGTCATTCCTCAAGGTCAACGAGCCGAGCTACTTCCAGGAGTTTGGTCCCGCGGGATACCACGTGTCCGTCGGCTTTGCCAACCCGAAAGTGATTGAAGCTGCCGGGGACGACCTGTGCGCCAACACGCCCTGCAACTTTAGCCTGTCGGGTAAGGTCACCGGCGTACACATGAGCCGGCCGTCGGATGAGAGACTCTACGGCACGGGTACGCGCGATACCTTCGGCTATACCCAGTGCTACGTCAGCCTGGGAAGCCCGGATGGAGCTGACATCCGGTTCACAAAGTGCTTCGACGACGGGTCATTCACCCTCTCGCGGATCCCCTCTGGGGATTGGAGAGTCACCATCTTTGACCAATGGAATGATCAGATTGTGGACGGTATTTCGACGCCCGTGAGACTGACCAATACAGCAGGCAATACCCACTGCACAGGTTCGAGCTGTAACATGGGCGAAGTTTCGGTCCACGCGTGGAAGAACAACCTCACCACACGGACGTTCATTGACTTGAACGGGGACGGCGTATCCCAGGACAACGAACCCGGACTCTCGCTGGTGCCGACGAACATCCGCTTCCGTGACGGCAGTATCTCTAATTTAAACAGCACCGACCTCGACGGTAACGCGGGCTTCAACGAAGTGTTCCCGCTGTTCAACTGGTACGTGCTGGAAACGGATTCGACCCGTTTCAGGAACACGGGAATTCACGTGGTCAACGACGCGGGCGGGCCGGTCGACGGCTCCTCCGTGTGCGGAACAAGCGGCTATCCGGAATGCGGAACCTCCACTATTGGCGCGAACATGGCCAGAACGAAGGAAGATTTCTCTCTGCCCACGCCCTTGCGGGTTCCGGGTGCGAGGTATTGCGCCAACGCGGATTGTCCAGCGGGAGATACGGCTGGCGGTTCCACGGGACGCGTCGATCCTCCCTGGGTCACGAGCTACGGCTGGCAGAGCTACGCCGGTCAGAACCAGTTTCTGGAATTCGGCAAGGCGCCCTTCCTACCTGGCCAGAACGGCGGTATCCGCGGTCATGTCGTATACACTTCGACACGCCCGTTCGACGATCCGGCCCTGCTGCTGCAGTTGACGTGGGAGCCGATGGTGCCGAATGTCACCATCAACCTCTACAGCGTGGGGACGGCGCCGGATGGCAGCCGCTCGCTCACCATGGTGGACACCACCAAGACCAGCAGCTGGGACGCTTGGGCGCAGGGGTTCTATCCAAACACCAATAAGCCCTACATGAGCTGCCCGGGTCAGAATCCCGCAGATATTTTCTACTTCACGATTCAGAACCAACCGCAGTATCTCGATCTGTACAACTCGCAGCACGGAGGGCCTGCCCCGACCCCGCTGCCAAACAACTCCCAGTACAAGTGCTATGACGGCATGCACAGCTGGAACCAGCTCCAGCCGGCACCTTACGACGGCATGTACAACTTCCCCAGCATCATCAGCAGGGATCCTTCGACCGGAGCTCCCCTAACGCCAACCGGCGTCGTGGCCGGAGTGAACGGTACACCCAGCTCGATGGATGGTACGAATTGCACGATCTGCGTTGCTGGTCCTGACGGCCCAATGCTGCCGCCTGGCCGCTACGTAGTCGAAATGATGATGCCGCCGGGCTACGAACTGGTGAAGGAGGAGGACAAGAACATCCTGCTCGGCGACACGTACGAAGCGCCGGTGACGCAGCAGTTCACCGGGTTCGGGAACATCTTCATCATGCCGGACCAGGCTTCGGTTGCGGCCTACAACCCCAATAATCCGCTGATTCCGAATACGGATGAGGGCGTGATCCCGCGGCATGAGGGCGACACCGGAAGCGTCGAAACCTTCTGGCCTTGCGTGGGTACGGAACGCATCGTGCCTGACTTCATGAGCCTGTTCCCGCAATCGGGTCAGAACGCGCCCTTTGCCGGAGCTACCCGCCGCCTCTGCGACCGCAAAGAAGTGGTCCTGGAAGACCAGATGACGGTGCTGGCGAAGTTCTACGTCTTCACCTCAACCCACGTTGCCGGCCACTTCACCGGCATCATCACGGATGACTTCACCTCGGAATTCGACCCGTTCTCGCCGCACTTCGGGGAGAAGTTCTCACCGGCGAACCTGCCGGTATCGATCAAAGACTGGGCCGGAAACGAAATATCCCGGGTGTATTCCGACCAGTATGGAATCTACGACGGCTTGAATTACTCGACCTTCTCGGTGAACCCGCCTGACCCCAGCGGATACATTCCCACGATGATGGTCATGTGCATGAACGACCGAGGCAGTAAAGTCGCCCCGGATCCGCTCTACCAGGCGAGCTATAGCCAGTTCTGCTATGAACTCCCCTTCATGCCCGGGCAGACCGGTTATTTCGACACACCCGTCATCCCGACGACCGCCTTCGCAGAGGGCTACAACCATCCGGACTGTGCTTACCCGGATGCCACCCCGGCTGTTAGCGAAGTGGACGGCGATGGAGTTGGACCTTGGATCAGCGCCCCTGGGGCCACCCATCCCATCACGATTCACGCCTTGGGCATCCAGAGCGTCAATAACTACGGCTACTCCGGGCCTGCGGCCACGGCGGCTCCCTGGAATGCGAAGACCATCGACCGCCACTACGGTTTTGGCTCGCAGGGTCCAGGGAGTAGTGTCTTCATCGGTGGCGTGCGTGCTCTGGTCACCAGCTGGACCGACGCACAGATCGTGGTCACTCTGCCCACCGCGATCACGCAGCAGGTGCCGCTCTGCTCGATTCAACAGCGTGGCAACAGTGCTCAGCGTTGCGGTGAGCTGGTCATCACAGCCGACAACGGCAAGAGATCGGTCGATACCGTGACCATCACCATCGGCGGCAGAGCTCCGACACGGCTGACCGCAGGACAGTCAATTCAAGCGGCGATTGACGCCGCCACGCCGGGCGACCTGATCATCGTGCCTCCCGGTACTTACAGTGAACTGTTGCTGATGTGGAAGCCGGTCCGGCTGCAAGGTGTCGGAGCTGCTTCCAGCATCATCGACGCAAATGCGCAGCCCGCCGGCAAGTTGAATGACTGGCGGCGCCGCGTGGTTTGTCTGTTCGGACTGGGGATCGACGGTGTGCATTCCTCGTGGAACACGAACTGCAGAAATACGTGGGGGAACCCTGTCGCGGGCTGGACTGCGACACTCAGCGATCCTCAGGTAGACCGCTTGCCGCTCGAAGCCACAACTGGCTGGGATGCCACGCTGAACGGCAACCTGGCCGAGCAGCTGCAGGAACCAACTCTCATGGGTGCGTATGAGGGAGCGGGAATTACCGTGCTGGCTAAGGGTGTGAATTTCCCGAACAACAACACGGAGTTCGCGGCTGACACGTTCCCCGCTAACACGACTCTGCTGACGGCCAACAACGCCAACAGCACCAATTGCAACGCGTTCGCAAGCGACTTCTACTGCAACCCGTCGCGCATTGACGGCTTGTCGATCACCAACAGCTCCCAGGGGGGCGGCGGCATCTTCGTACACGGATGGGCCCACAATCTGGAAATTGCCAACAATCGCATTCACAACAACCAGGGAACGCTGGCCGGCGGCATCTCCGTGGGCCAGGGCGAACATCCTGACGCCTACCTCGCTGGCGCCGTCAATCCAGATCCGGGTTCCTGCGTGACCGGCGGCGTTCCCGCGAATACTCAGCTGCCGTTCTGTTTCGACCGGTTCGTGAGTGTCCATCACAACGCGGTCACTACGAACTCTTCGGAGGGCGATGAATTGTTCGCGGCCACTCCGTCGGGAGCGGGCGGCGTTGCCTTCTGCACGGGCGCTGACAACTACCAGTTCAACTTCAACTGGGTCTGCGGCAACCTGAGCTCGGGCGACGGCGCCGGAGTTTCCCAGCTTGGGTTCGTCTGGGACGGCAGCATCCAACACAACACGATCCTCTTCAACCAGAGCACCAATCCCACTACGCCGAGCAATGGTGGCGGACTCCTCGTCATGAGCGCTCCGGATACCGATCCTACTTGTCCCGGAGAGCCCGACCAGGATTGCAACCTGAGCTTCGGTACGGTGGGTGATGGCATCGGTCGCAACCTGCTGATTAACGCCAACCTGATCATGGGTAACGCGGCAGATGCTGGCGCCGGCGGCGGCTTGCGGCTCCAGGGTGTCAACGGCACGGAAGTATCCACGTTCCCGACTCAGCCGGATCGCTGGTACTCCGTCGATGTGACTAACAACATCATTGCCAACAACGTTGCTGGTTGGGATGGTGCTGGCGTATCTCTGCAGGACGCCTTGGCAGTGAACCTCATCAACAACACGATCGTTTCCAACGATTCCACCGCCTCCTCTGGGGCTCTGTTCGGAGCCTTCTTCGCCGACCGGACTAGTGCTCCAACCGCTTGCCCACAGGGTTCGCGCTGCGTGCCCATCTCGGCTCCCCAGCCCGCTGGGGTTTCGAGCGCAGGCCACAGTGCAGAGTTCCTCGCCTCTCTCCCGCCGGCCATCCGCTGCCCCGTAGGTCACGGAGTCGGTGGAACCGCCCCCGGCGGCCGCACTAACGGCGCTTGCAGGGCCGTTTCTTTCCCGATTCTGTACAACGATGTTATCTGGCAAAACCGTGCCTTTAACATCGCGGACGTGACTCCCGCCAGTGGCTCCCAGCAGGCTACCGTTACCCTGGTCCCGCAGCTGAATCAAAGCAGCACGGGACAGTGCCCCACTGCCACCAATTACTGGGACATCGGCCTGCGTGGCGACAGCGGTCCGACGAACCATAGCTCGGGATACACGTTCGACCCAAAGGCCTCGGTGCTGACCAGCATCGCCGGCTATCCTGGCGGACCATCACCGCAGTTCCGTCCGAACACGGCCACCTTTAACCCAGGCGTTGCCCGCCAGTACTGCAACGGTGCTCGCGTACCACCGGAGAATCCGACTGGCCTCGGATCCTGGTACTTGGTACCTCCGGGCACCAACGAAGGGAACGTGCCCGTGCCGATCTTTAGCCAGATCGCGGGCGCGACGGTGGACGAGGGCAACAACTGGATCAACATCACTTGGGGTCCGTTATCCACAACCAATCCTTCAACGGGCGCCGTGCTCGGCGACTACGCGCTGGCAGGGGGCTCGCCAGCTATTGGCTACATCACGCCGGGTAACTCATTTGCGACCTACGTGGCGGCACCAAACAATGACTTCTTCGAGAATCCGAGGAAGAACAACAACGCAGTGGATGCCGGGGCAGTGGAGTTCCCGTTGACGGGCGGTGGGATCCTGGCCGCGACTCTAACCCCGACCACGTGGGATGCCAGCTGCACGGGCAATGGTGGTTGCGGCTTATTGGGTGGCCCGGTTCAGGTCTTCACGCTCACCAACACGGGCGTCTCGACTCTGACTGGCATCACACAAGGGACGCTGGGAGGCACCAATGCCAATCAGTGGACCGTCATCCGGTTACTCTCAACTTGCGGTCCGGCGGGCGGCGGCCAGTTGCTCGGTCAAACAACCCTGTCTCCTGGCGCCTCTTGCGTAGTCACGGTCCAGTTCAGACCGACGCTCCCGACCGGGGCGAAGGGGCCGGCTACGCTATCGGTCACGGACGCGGCCGGTACGCAACAGGCAACTCTGACCGGCACGCGAAACTAGGCCATGCCGGGCAGGACAACCGAAGCATGAACTCGATGCTGCTCGCGGGTTACCCGCGAGCAGCATCGAGTTCCCAGAAGGACCTGCCCAGGCAGGTCAAAATGCGTAGAACCTGAGGTAAACTACGGCTATGAGAACCTATCGAATCCTTTGTGTAGGCGCAGCACTCCTGCTTCCGCAACTGGCCTTGGCCAAGTTGCCTTTCTCCAATGAGGCCTTCGGAAAGGTAGAAGGAACGCTTGATTTCTGCGCCCAAGCGGATGCAGCATCGGCTCCTAAGTATCAGGAACGAAAAAAGATACTCGTTAAGGACCTGCCCGAGAAGGAAGTGGCTGAGGCGCGTGCCTCGCAGGAATACCTGGACGCTCACCAGGAAGTAACAACCGAACTGGAAAAGCTGCCAAAAGAAAGGGTAGTTGAGGCCTGCACGGCATACCTGAAGAGCGACAAGTAGTAACGTCCGTTTCGTAACGTGCGTTCCTGCGCCCCCCCGCGGAACTCATTGACGTCAGGACGGAACCATTGCAAGATATGCAGGGAACTATGATTCGAAGGTGGGGATTGTTATCACGATGTTTGGAACTGTGTTAAAGGGCACCAAGCAAATGCTCCTGGTGCCTGTTCTCCTGAGCAGCCTCTCCCTTTGTACCGCACAAGCGCCATCGCCACAGGCCACTGACAAGGCCGCAGCTCCGGCAGCGGCAGCTCCAGCAGCGGCAGCTCCGGCAGCGAAGGCTCCCACAGCAGCGGGTCCGTACCGCTATCGGTCACACCCGATGGCGAAGCGAGCGCGCGAATACTACGCCTTGATCTGGGGGGTCGACTCTCTTTCCGTAAAGACGGTGGAGTCGGGAGAGATCATTCGATTTACCTATCGCGTGCTCGACGCGAATAAAGCCAAAGTGCTCAATGACAAAAAGAACGAGCCTTCTCTGATCGACCCGCAGGCTGGGGTCAAGCTGGTAGTGCCTACTCTGGAAAAGGTTGGGCAATTGCGCCAAAGCAGCACGCCGGAGGCGGGTAAAGCGTACTGGATGGCTTTCTCGAACAAGGGTAGATATGTGAAACCGGGGCACCGCGTCAACGTTGTGATTGGAAACTTTCGCGCCGACGGCCTCATCGTCCAGTAGAATTCCATTACTCCCCCGAAAACTTACACGCGACATTTAGGAGCATCATCCATGTCCGGAAAATCGGTGCTAGTTGGCAGTTTTCTTGTATTGGCGGCTTCTCTCGCGATGGTCGCCGATACCCCATCTTCGGCGGTCAAGCTCACGGCCGATCAGGTCATCGCGAAGAACGTGGCGGCGCGGGGTGGGCTGCAAGCGTGGCGGGCGGTACAGACGCTCTCCATGAGCGGCAAGATGGATGCCGGGGGGAATGAACGGCCCACACTCGCAGCGGCTGGGGTCAGGACCGGGGGTGGGAAGATGCCGACGCGCCCCAAGGAAGAGGCGCAGTTGCCCTTCCGGATGGAATTGAAACGCGCGCGCAAGTCCCGTTTGGAACTTGATTTTCGTGGGGAGACCGCGGTGCAGGTCTACGATGGCACCAACGGATGGAAGCTGCGCCCGTTTCTGAATCGGCACGAAGTGGAGCCGTACACCGCAGACGAGCTCAAAGCGTCCGCGCTGCAGGCCGATCTCGACGGACCGCTGGTCGACTACGTGGCGAAAGGTACCAAAGCGGAAATGGAAGGTACAGAAAAGGTCGAGGGCAAGGACACCTATCGGCTGAAGCTCACGTACAAGAACGGACAGACACAGCGGATCTGGTTGGATGCTCAGACCTTTCTGGAGACCAAGATGGAAGGCACGCCGCGCCGGCTGGACGGCAAGTACCACCCGGTGGAGATTTACTATCGGGACTTCAAAGGGGTGAGTGGTTTGATGGTACCGTATGTCCTGGAGACCAAGGTCCAGGGAGTCCCACAGACAGAAAAAATCAGGATTGAGAAGGTTACCGTTAACCCGAAGCTGGAGGACTCCCGCTTTGCCAAGTTGCAGTAAGCGTACCCCAAAAACACCGATTCCCCCCGAGTTACTCGACCATCGTTCATCGAAGATGCCACCTCTATCTCATCGCTACCTGGCTCTCATTACATTGGCCACAAAGCTGACGAACTACTGCGGGGGAGCACTCTTGCTTCTCGCCCTGGGGGGGCCGATCCTGTTGCCGCGTACGCCCATATACGCGCAGGTTGCGAAGGTTGAGAACCCCGAGCCGAAAAAGCCGCAGCGTTACAGGACATCGACGATTGATAGCCGGGTGAGCTTGTTGGCCAAGGGCTTGGATCTGACCGAGGCGCAGCAGTCCGCCGTGAAAAAGATTCTGGAGGAACGGCGGCTGCAGTCCCTGCGCATCCGGCAGAACGCGTCAATCTCGGGAGGAGATCGGATCGAGCAGTTTCGGATCCTCCAACAGAGTACGGTCGCTCGAATCCGCGCCGTACTCAACGAGGAGCAGAGGAAAAAGTACGATCCTTTCGCTTCGCAAAAAATACAGCAGACGCCCGAACGCAGTGTTGAGGATTGGCTTAAGGTCACTACGCCGCATTAGAGGTCCGCGCGCTGGTTCATCTGTTCGGCTGGGCTTCGCAGCACGCCCGCCTGTGAGATCAGTGAGGTAACTTTGCAACGATTTGGACTATGGCGAGGAAACGACGAATGAAGGTCATTGCGACCAATCTGATAACAGCATTTCTCCTGTGCCTGATTCCGGCGGCAGGCCGCGCGCAGGATTTTGCCGCAGACGTGGTGTACATTGCCGCCAGCAAGGCGAATTCGCCCACGACTGCAACGTCGAACGTACCTGGTCACTCCTCGAAGCTCTACGTGAGCAAGAACAAGATTCGTCTAGAGACGCGCGGAATCACCGGTACCATCCTTCTGGTGAACGGGGACGAGCGGACGGCCGTCGCACTGTTCCCGGCGCAAAAAGCGTATCAGCAGCTGCCAAGCCCTCCCGCAGAATACTTTCGAGCGCAGGATGTTGAGAACGCCTGTGCGGATTGGGCGAAGGCGTCGGATCAGAAGATCGTTTGCGAAAAAGTCGGTCACGAGACGGTGAATGGGCGTCCGGCGGTGAAGTACCAGAATAAGGGCGGCTCCAACGTCGAGATCGCTGCCGTTTGGATCGACTTGGCCCTCAAGTTTGTAACGAAGTGGGAGGGCACCACCACCGGTGCCGAGCTGCACAATATTACGGAAGCGCCGCAAGCTGCGGATCTGTTTACAGTGCCCACAGCCTTCACGGTCCTCAAGCCCCAAAAGCCCTCCAAGGGTTTTGCGCAGCGAAAGCCATAGACGAACCCGATCAGCAATAGATTGCTTTGGTGTTGCACTTTTTTGTCAAGCGAACAAGGACAGGATTGCTGCCGACATGGGCCTGTGCTCGTTTGGCCCGTCAACAGGCCATTTCCCCGGGGTATCCTTTAGCTGCACTTTCTTGCAGTAATAGTTACCGAAAGAACTCAGCTAAACGGCCGTAAGTCATTGATCTGACTATTTCTCTTTTTCACAACTCATGGCACATGGCTTGCCCTGGTAGGGACAGAGCGTTTTCCGCCTCCCTTACCTTGGATCAGCTGGCCGGTTAGCGCTGCTGAACCAGTCGCTCGACACCCCATGGGTGAATTCAAACGCAGGAGCTCCTCGATGAAGTACCTTCTCACGGTGTGTGGACTATTGCTGGCGTTAAGCACAACGCCCGCGCTCGCAGACACAATCGATTTCACCAATCAAGGCATCCTTGCTGCGTCTGCGTTCGGAGGAATTACCGCCCTCTCGACCGTCAATGGGGCCAGCGTGAATGGAGTTCCTGTGGTTGCCGGGGATATCGGCATGATTGTCTTCAGCACGGGTGATCTCGTAGGTAGTGTCCAGAGTGGCGGGGTATTCTCAGCGGGGGCTCTGGCGATCCAACTGACTGGCTTTCCCGAAGCAATCTTTGGTGGCGACTTCAGTGGAACGTGGACGAATCTAGGTTCAAACATGTTTGAACTCCTGGGTACGTTCTCGGGCAGCCTTCAAGACCTCCAATTCACTGGATCAACAGACCAGACTTTTAAGCTTTTTTTCGATGACGGCGAGGTGTGTTTCCGTAATCTGAGCGGCACCACCACCCTCGTCACGGCTACCGTTCCGGAGCCCGGCACCCTCGCGCTTTTAGGTACGGGGTTGGTTGGCCTCAGCGGAGCGATACGCCGCAAATTGCGAGCTGTGCCCAAATAGTCTTGCCTGCCTAGGCCGAAGCGATCTCTCTTCACCTCGATCTTGTGAATCGACAGGTGCGCCAGGCGTCTGGGTCAAAGAACCCAGACCCTGGTGCATTTAGTCTTTAATTGTTTTGTCAGAGCACGCGCGGGCTTCACCAACAAGCCAGTGTGAACAAAGTGTCAGCCATTCCGACTGGCTTGACGCGACCTTTTTGGCCCGCAGGTTTCCGAACCCGTGATTCGCTATTTGTGAATCGTACGTAAAAATAAAAAGCAGAAGCTATCCCCTCTCGTCGCAGAGCTTTCGTTTCTGTGTCATTGGTGTTAGCTTTTTTCCGTTCCCAATCTCCGCTTATTAATCCCTTCTTCTCAGCGTATGGAAGCGAACGAATACGATCTCGTAGTCATCGGAAGCGGACCCGCCGGGCAAAAGGGCGCGATCTGCGCGGCTAAGCTGCGCAAGAAGGTAGCCATCATCGACCGCAAGCGGACGATCGGCGGGGTCTGCGTGCATACCGGGACGATTCCCAGCAAAACACTGCGCGAAGCGGTCCTATACCTGAGCGGGTTTCGCCAGCGCTCCTTTTATGGGCGCGGCTACGTGCTGAAAGATCGCATTGCCATGTCGGACCTTATCTTTCGCGCGCAGGCGGTAATGACTCGCGAAATCGAGGTCATCAAGGCTCAACTGCGGCGCAACTACGTCACGACCCTCGAGGGCGAGGCCCGCTTCATCGATCCGCACACCATCGAGGTCCGAAGTGAAGACGGTTCGCAGTTGCTTCGGGGGCACCACGTCTTGCTGGCGTGCGGGACAAGGCCGGCACATAGCAATGACATACCGATCGACGGAAAGCGAATCTTCGACTCTGATCAGGTTCATGAGTTGGAAGAGGTTCCCCGGGAGCTGGTAATCGTGGGTGCGGGCATTATCGGACTCGAATACGCGTCCATGTTTGCCACGCTGGGAGTGAAGGTCACGCTGCTCGATCAGCGTCCCGTGCCGCTCGATTTTGTGGACCGCGAAATCATCGAGAGCCTGTGCTTTCAACTGCGCCAGCTCGGCACGGTGTTTCGGCTGGGTGAGAAGGTAGTTTCAGTAGGATTCGACGAGGAGCGCGATCGGGTTTTCGCCAAGCTGGAGAGCGGAAAGAACGTGCACGGGCAAGGGCTGCTGTACACCATTGGACGGCAGGCCAATAGCGATCAGATGAACATCGAGGTGACTGGCATCAAAGCAGATGGTCGCGGCAAGATTTCTGTGAACGAAAACTTCCAGACCGAGGTGCTGCACATCTACGCTGCTGGAGATGTCATCGGGTTCCCGGCCCTGGCCAGCACTTCGATGGAGCAAGGCAGGCTGGCAAGTTGTCACATGTTCAGCAAGCCCGGAAAAATGCCTCCCAATCTCATTCCATACGGGATCTACACCATCCCGGAAATCTCCATGGTGGGACACACGGAAGAACAATTAACGAAGGAGAAAATTCCGTACGAGACCGGCCTGGCTCGCTATGCGGAGCTGGCGAAAGGCCAGATGCTGGGAGATGAGCAGGGACTGCTGAAACTCCTGTTCGATCCCAATTCGCTGAAGCTGTTAGGAGTGCATATCATCGGCGACCGCGCGGCCGAAATCATACACATCGGACAAGCGGTGCTCACCATGGGAGGCACCATTGAGTATTTCCGGGATACCGTGTTCAACTACCCGACGTTAGCCGAGGCCTACAAGGTGGCGGCGCTTGACGGACTAAACAAGCTGTAAGATCGGGGAGGGCGCGAGGCGCCCACCATGATTAGCGTGCGGCCACCACAACGTCCGTCTTGAAAGCCCAGACAAGCGCAATGATCCAACCGATCAACGTCCAGCCCAGAAAGAAATTCAGGAGGAAAATCGAGAGCGCGTCCCGCTTGCTGCGCACCAGCGCAATGATTGTAGGAAGAAAATAGAAGACGACCCCGACTCCGATAAAATGGAAGAAGATGAAAGCTGCGAGTTCCATACAGCGATGCCTCCTGTCATTGGCTGCAGTTTAGCATCGTAAATCCTGGCTGGCTGTGACTGGCCCGTCCGTGCTATTCACAAGGGCTGGGCCCAGAAGTAGGCTAACCATCGAGCAGCACTTGGGGGAGGGCTGTTCAGGCGAGCGTCCCACGACTCATTGAAGAGTCTGGGACGTTTCGTTTTGCGTTTTCTAGAGCTCGCGGATCCGGCGGACCGACGTAGTTTGATCGACAAGTGAAAGAGTCAAATGGACAAGAAGCGGGTTGAAAAATTCAAGAAACTCCTCCTGGCTCGCCGTCAGGAACTGCAGCGCAGCATCGCGCAGACGCAGGAAGAGGGGCGTGCCATGCAGCAATCTTACGGCCCCGACGAAGGCGATCGAGCCAACAGTTCTCTCGACAAAGAACTCCTGTTCCACCAAACCACGCATTCACGCGGCCTGTTGGGAGCCATTGACGCGGCGCTCGGGCGTATTGCCGATGGCACCTTCGGCCAGTGCATGGTCTGCGACGAAGAGATCGGCGCCAAGCGCCTGGAAGCCTTGCCTTGGACGCGGTACTGCATCTCGTGCCAGGAGAGCTCAGAGAAGAACCGCTAGAGACTCCTGGAGTGTTTTCAGCCAGCGAGGGGAGGGGAAAAGCTGAGAACACCAGGTCCCCTTCATTCCGGTCGGGATGAGAGTTTAGGCGTGGACGCTGTGAGATGCACTCCTGAGAATGGAGGGGCGGGACAAGAAAAATGGGCGAGAAAAATTTAGAGGGCCGTGACATTGGTTATGCTCTAGCCGCCCGCTCCTGCGAGGGAGCAAAGCTGCGTGGAGGCATGTACCGTCACAGCCCCTGATGCGATCACTGCTTTCGCAGTCCCAGACCCCAACTGTTCCTCGCAGAACCGTCGGTTTTTTCAGGTCTGGTCGCCCTCCGAGTTGCCTCGGCTGGCTGATCACCCAGCCTACTTCGGACTGGCCAAGTTTTATTTTGGGCCAACCCTTTCAGCCGTCGACGCACGCGAAAGTA
>UEXW01000069.1_pt1 | contig 72247 bp, 74 predicted proteins | sample 4301151 | NCBI WGS metagenome assembly UEXW01 (sample SAMEA4773176, study PRJEB27434) | metagenome | biome: 2259; feature: agricultural soil; material: soil | place: USA | collected 2014-09 | depth 0.25 m | reverse complement strand
GCGTCACTTGCAGAGTGTTGGGCGCTGTTCCGTTGGCCGGCGCAACTACCCACCATGCAGCGTCCGTTATGGCGGTGTAGGTAAGCGTGCCGCCTGCGCTATTCGCATTGCTCAAGGTGCCTGCCGGCGGATTGGTTCCACCCTGTTGCCCGGTGAAACTAAGGCTCGTGGGACTCACTGAGAGCGCAACTGCCGGCGCCTTTACCACAACCGTGGCGCTAGCGGATTTGCTTGTGTCGGCAACGCTAGTAGCTTTCACGGTTACGGTCCGGTCCGCGGTGACCGTAGGCGCCGTGAACAGGCTTGAAGGGCTGATCGTTCCGCTTGTAACCGACCAGGTCACCGACTGGTTGCTGCTGTTCGCTACTGTGCTCGTGAACTGCTGCGTTTTGCCCGAGGCCACGGTCGCGGTCATGGGAGAAATGGAGACGCTTATGGGTGCTGCCTTCGTGGCAAATGTATAGCCAAGACTGGTAGCCAGGATGCCGCTGGCATCCCTCGACATCACCCGAAAGTGATACGTGGTCGCCGATGTTAGTCCCGTCAGTGTGGCTGTGTGAAACGAACCCAGGCCGCTATCGAGCGGCGTACGGCTCTTGTACGAGGTCGTGACGCTATATCGCACCTGCGTGTCAGGCGGTACCGCGGTTGTCCAGGTGACGGTCGCGGTGGTGGAGGTGGTGGTTGCATTCACGGTGCTGATCCAGGTTTGTGCGCCGGAACTCGGAACCATCGGAACCAGAAGTGAAATTACGATGAGTATTAGAAGTGATGATTCCTTGCGTAGTCGTCCCATGGACCCGTATAGGAACGCTGCTACGGGACTTTCAAGAGAGCGTTCCATCCTTTGCGGTTATGAGTGAATGACAGGAGGGAGTGGCACGCGAGTCGCCAAAGCTTGGCGTTTCTGTCTGCCCATTTTTGTCGATGAGAACACTAGCCTTGAGCGGGCGCACAGACGATGGTGGAGAGCTTCCGCTGTGGATTTTTCAAGAATGGGACCATTGAGTTCCGAATGAGGACAGCACACCGACGACGATTCGTCAGGATTGACGAAAAGACAGTACCATCGGGCGCGTTGAGCAGCGAGTTTAGAAGCTAGGGCACGTGAGCATCTTTGCGCTGAAAAAAGAACTGGTCGTGCAGGATGGCCTCAATCCCTTCCACAACCTCGCGACCGCTTCCCTTGGTGATAGCACCCTTGAAGCCCGCGTTCATCGCGGCACGGACGAGTTGCTCCGAAACGTCCTGGACGCTCAGCAGGATCATCGGCAGCCTCGGGTGAGCCTTCGAGATCTCGCGCGCCGCGTCCATGCCGTTCATCAAGGGCATCCCCAAATCCAGGATGGCGACGTCGGGTTGGGCGCGCTCCACTTGTTGCACCGCGTCCACGCCGTTCTCCGCCTCTCCGCACACCTGCCATGCAGGGTGCGTCTCCAGTACCCTGCGCAACAACATCCTGATGGTCGAATCGTCGTCCGCGATCAAGATCCGAATTGGCATCGGCACTACTCCCCAGAGAGGCCCCAACCGCGACGCCAGTTTCGCCGGATTTAGGCCCGCATAAAATACTGTCAATCCCGTAGCAGTGCCGGGAAGAGCACTGCCTGAGCAGGTCGCGGCACCGGACGCAGGCTCGAGTCGCTGTTCCCACTCCGGGGGTTCGACTCCTTCCGTAACCTCCCCCATTGCATACACCCATGCGATAGTCACTTTGGTAGTAGAGGGTACTGAAGATCCACCGCCAGGGTCGGACGCGGATAGAAGCGTCGGCGGGACTTAAGGAAGGGTAGAATCCATGCTGCAACCACCCGAAAACAAGAGCGCGACACAACAAACGTCGAATGCCAACACCTACACGCCTGTAAAGGGCTCAAATACGCCACTGGAGCAGGCCAGCATCGGCCGCTCGCTGGTGATTAAGGGCGAGATTAGCGGCTCGGAATCCCTTTACATTGATGGCCGCATCGAAGGCACCATCAACATTCCGGAACACCGCATTACCATCGGCCGCAATGGCGCCGTGACTGCCGACATCAATGCTCGCGAAGTCGTCATTATGGGCAAGGTCAACGGCAACGTGATCTGCAATGACCGACTGGATATCCGCAGCGAAGGTGCGGTGACGGGGGACGTCATCACGCCGCGCATCAGCGTGGAAGACGGCGCGCATCTGCGGGGCAGCGTGCAGGTGCAGGCCAGCGAGCAGAAAAAGACTCAGCCGCAACAAGCCAAGCCCGCCGAGGCTCCGAAGCCCGCGGTTAACGAACCGCCCAAGGCTGCCGCAGCTGCGGCTGGCGCAACTCTCCAGTAAAAAAGTTTAGTTTCGGGTAAAGAAGCGAAAAGGGCACGAGATCTTCGTGCCCTTGCTTTTTGTAGCGCCGGCGTCTTGCCAGCGCGCCTGGCCTACGAGCCATGTTCGATCACTTCTTCTCCGCTTTCGGCTTGAGATCAAGCGACGCAGAATTCATGCAATAGCGCAGCCCGGTAGGGGCCGGACCGTCCTCAAAAACATGCCCCAAGTGAGCGCCGCAATGGGCACAGCGCGCCTCCACCCGGGTCATTCCGTAGCTCTGATCCACGTGTTCCTCTACATTCTCCGGATCGATCGGGGCCCAAAAACTGGGCCAACCCGAGCCTGAATCGTACTTGGCTTCCGAGGTGAACAGCGGCGTCCCGCATCCCACACAGTGGTACGTACCCGCCTCCTTCGTCTTCCAGTATTTTCCGGTGAAGGCCCTCTCCGTACCTGCTTCCCGGGTGACGTGGAACTGTTCGGGGGTTAACTGGGCTCGCCATTCGGCTTCGGTTTTGGTGATCTTCTCCTTGGTTTTCTCTGCCATGACAGAATCCTCTCTTTATGAATCATCCGGATAAATCCTTTGGTTAGATGCGCCAGGAGCTGAGAAGTGACATTTGCACCGCGCCGATGTGATGGCAGGCACTTCGCCGAGTGACCATCAACCTTTGCGACATCCTTTGCTATCGGCTAATCTTAGTTTTAAATTATTTTCTAAGGAGTTCGCCCAATGGGGGATCGCAGCGCACATTTTTCACGCAAGGAGTTCGAATGCCGCTGCTGCGGCCGCCTGCAGCTGAATCAGCGCCTGCTGGATGGCCTGGAGGCCCTGCGCACCCTGGCGGGCGTGCCTGTCGTCATCAACGCTGGATACCGCTGCCCGCGGCACAACCAGGAAGTCGGCGGCGTTCCTGACAGCGAGCACACCCATGGGCTTGCGGCCGACATACGGTTGACCGGCCTATCGTTGCAACAGATGTACGAATTCGCGTTGCAGGTCCCGCAGTTTGCATCGGCGGGATCGGCGCCTACGACGACGACTTCCTGCACGTTGACGTGCGCGACCATCATGCCCGCTGGGCCCGCGTGCGCGGCAAGTATGTCGGGATAAACCGACTGGTACGCGAACCTCCGCTTCTGGCGGAAGAAACCAGCGAAACTCACGCGGGATAAACTGGGAAGTTGGCTAACGACGTTCAGAAGGTGGAGTCCGCGTTGGGGGAAGTTCACCTGAGGATTTGGCGGCAGGGGCTTCAACGGGCGTTCCGATATGTCGATAGGCGCCCTGGAAATACAGTAGCGGCGTGCCCTGTCGGACTACGACTTCTTCCACCTCAGCGATAAAGATGGTGTGATCGCCCGCGTCCTGCGCCGTGTGCAACCGGCATTCCAGATAGGCAAGGGCTCCGCACAAAACGGGAGTGCCATGTTGCGTCCGCTCGAAGCACGCTCCTGCTTCCTGGGCCGCCCGCTCGTGCGTGCGCGCGGCACTCGCGTAGTATTCCGAGATGATCCGCTGGTCTTCCGCCAGCACATTTACCCCGAAGCGTTTCTTGGCGTGCAAATGGGCGTGGGTGCGGGCCCGGTGGTCCACGCAAACCAGCACCAGCATCGGGTCCAGGGAAACCGAGGTGAAAGCATTGGCGGTCATACCATGCACCTCGCCCTCGTAATCCACCGTGATGACCGTGATGCCGGTGGCAAAACAACCCAAAGCTTTGCGGAACTCGATTTGGGTGACGCTCATATCTGCGCGTTTGTGTTGAACGGATGCGCCTCCTCCGCCAACCCGATAACTTACCACGTCCGAGGCTGCAACAATGACGCCCTGCGCGTGTGAAGAACGCATCAACAAACGACGTCGCGCGGATTACTTGATTGGGTGCTAGTGATTTTCGCGCCTTAGTGCGGTAACTAGTTGCGAGAGCTACGGCACGGCGGGGTCCCCTCTTTTTCACCCCAAGTTCAGCGTTTGATCCGTAGGCCACCTGAGCCGTGCACACACGCCCCGTGCATGGTTCATGTATGATTTCTCCACCCGCTCTGTTCGGGGATGAATCGACCCCTTCTTGGGAAATTGACGCAACTTGAGCCTGCTTTCTGAGCCTAGGTCTTCGTCGAACGCTCTGGCCCGTGTTTTATCGGAGGTGCAGGGTGGTTTGCCGCTGTCGCGCGATGCGGCATGCCGGCTGCTCCAGTGCGAAGACGAAATCCTGCCCGCTCTGCTTGCCGCGGCCCGCGCTGCCAAGGAACGGTTCAAGCCCGGCGTGATCACCTATTCCCGCAAGGTTTTCATCCCGCTGACCAACCTGTGCCGCGACTACTGCGGATATTGTGTGTTTCGCCGTGATCCGGGCGATCCCGGCGCGCACACCATGACGCCGGACGAAGTACTGGAAGTGGTCCGCCAGGGCGAGAAACTTGGGTGCACTGAAGCGCTGTTCAGCTTGGGGGACAAGCCCGAGTTGCTCTTTCCGGAGATGCGGGAAACTTTGCGCCGCCTCGGATATCACTCCACTCTACAATATCTCGAGGCGATGTGCGACATGGTGCTGCGCGAGAGCACGCTGTTGCCCCATCCGAATCCTGGATTGCTCAGCGCAGAGTGGGTGGGACGCCTCGCTGCCGTGTCTCCGAGCATGGGGTTGATGCTGGAGACCACCAACACCGATCTGCTGCAAAGCGGCGCGGCGCACGACAATGCTCCCGACAAATTGCCAGCCAAGCGTTTGCGCACGATCGAGGAGGCCGGGAAGCAAGGAGTGCCGTTCACCACCGGCTTGCTCATCGGCATTGGCGAGACTCGCGAAGATCGGGTGGATACGCTGCTTGCGATCCGCGATCAACATGCCCGCTACCGCCACATTCAGGAAGTCATCGTTCAGAACTTTCGCGTCAAGTCGGGCACTCCGATGCAGCATTGGCCGGAACCTGCGCACGGGGACATGCTCCGTACCGTCGCGGTCGCGCGCCTGCTCATGCCGGAGGTAAACATACAGGCACCTCCCAACCTTTCTGCTCCTTATTATGATGATCTGCTCGATGCCGGGATCAACGATTGGGGAGGAGTCTCTCCGTTGACGCCTGATTTCATCAATCCAGAAAGGCCCTGGCCTCATCTCGAGCAATTGCGCCTGCGCACCGTAGCTAAGGGATTCCGGCTGGAGCAGCGTCTTCCCATCTATCCCGAGTTTCTGCCACGTGTTCTGCCGGGTCCCGGTCTTCTCGCCGATCGAGTCAGAGCAGCTGCCGACCACCAGGGCTTTGCCCGGAGAGCTGCATGATCACCGTTCTTACCGGCGGTACGGGTGGAGCGAAGTTCGTGGATGGGCTGCAGCAGGTTGTCCCACCGGAGCAACTCACCCTGATCGTCAATACCGGCGACGATTTACTTTGGTGGGGATTGTATGTATCGCCGGACCTTGACTCCATCACCTACGTGCTTGCGGGAATGCTGAGTCGCGAGCGCGGCTGGGGCGTGAAGGGTGACACCTTCTTCTGCCTGCAGCACATGGGACAACTCGGACAACCCATCTGGTTCCACGCCGGGGACCGCGACTTGGCCGTACACATCCTGCGCTCCAAGCTGATGGCCGAGGGCAAGACGCTTTCCGAAGTTACGGCGGAGATCTGCGACAAACTTGGTGTGAAGGCTCGCATCCTGCCGATGAGCAACTCGCGAGTGGAAACACGCGTGGGAACTCCAATCGGCGAGTTGAGTTTCGAAGAATATTTCGTGCAGCGCTGGTACCAGGACCCGGTCGAATCCATTCGCTTCGTCGGGGCAGCGGACGCGGAACCGGCGCCCGGTGTCATCGAGGCCATTCTGTCTGCGGAGATCGTGGTGCTGGCACCCAGCAATCCCATGACTAGCATCGGGCCGATTCTCGCCGTGCCGGGTGTGCGTGATGCGTTGCAGAAGACCAAGGGGCGCATCGCAGCGGTCAGCCCGATTGTGGGCGGAGAAGCGGTCGCGGGGCCAGCTGGAATCCTGATGACATCACAGGGCTTGCCTGTCTCCATCGCCGGCGTGGCGGAGGCTTACCACGACTTTCTGGACGTGCTGGTAGTCGACGTCCGGGATACTCAAGCTGCGGAGGAACTGCGCCAGACTGGAGTGCGCGTGCACGTGGCCAAAACCATCATGCAAACGGCGGAGGACAAGGCCAATCTGGCGTCCGAGGTGCTTTGGGCGGTGGCCGGAAAGACTGCGGCCCACGCGGGGACGGACCACCCATGATCCTTGTCCCGGTGAAGAATCTCGACCAGGCCAAGCAGCGGCTGGCGCCCGTGCTGGATCAAGCTTCTCGCACCATGCTGGCGCAAGCCATGCTGCGCGATGTTTTGGAGACGCTGGGAGCATGGCAGCATCGTCCCGAGGTCGCCGTCGTTACTTGTGATCCGTTTGCCATGACGTTGGCGAACCGCTATGGTTTCGAAGTAATTGCTGATCACGCCAACACCGGCGAGACGGATGCCATCAACATCGCGACTCACGTGTGCCAGACGCGTGGAATCGACAACACTCTGGTGATTCCCGCCGACATTCCGCTGGTCGAAGCTTGGGAGCTTGAGAAGATTCTTGAAGCCGCTCCCTTGGAAGGCTCAGTCCTGGTGCCTGCGGGGGACGGCCGGGGCACTAACGCGGCCTTCCGCCGTCCGGCTGGACTGTTTCCGCTCCGCTTCGGAAATGATAGTTTCAGACCTCATCGGGCCGCCGCCAAGGCCACCGGCAAACCTTGCGTCGTGCTGTCGCTGCCGGGCATCGCCGTCGATGTCGATAACCCATCCGACCTGAGGCAACTCGCCGACCTACCCGGCGAAACCGACGCTCAACGGCTCGCGCGCCAGTGGGATCTCACCGACTATCCATTGGCCGCGAACGAATAAGAGGCTGTCGATGGATGAGCTGCGAGTCATCCCCGTTCGCGTGGCCGGCGAGATCAAGCCTGGGGATTCGCTTTCTGAAAAATTGCTGGGTGCTTTGAGGAAAGCACAGCTTGCGCTTGTCAGGGGAGACATTCTTGTGGTGAAGCACAAGATCGTTTCCAAAGCTGAGGGTTGCCTGGTTCGGCTCGATGCGATCCGGCCTTCCGCCGCGTCGCGGGCGTGGGCTCACCGCTTCAAGGTGGACGCCCGCGTTGCAGAACTTGCCGTGCAACAGAGCAAGGCCGTCATTCGGCGAAAGAATGGTGTCATGATCACCGAGACCCGGCACGGCTTCATCTGCGCCAATAGCGGTGTGGATGTTTCCAACGTGGATGGCGGAAAACATGCGCTGTTATTGCCCGAGAATCCTGATCTCTCGGCGGCGCGCCTGCATCGCGAATTGAGGAAGCGCGTGCGACTTTCGATTCCGGTCATCATCAGCGACAGCTTCGGTCGTCCCTGGCGTGAAGGTCTTACCGAGGTGGCAATTGGAGTCGTGGGCATGAAGGCCTTGCACGATTACCGTGGCCGGCGAGATCCGCACGGGTATCCGCTACGCGTGAGCCTGGACGCCGTTGCCGATGAGCTGGCCTGCGCCGCCGGCCTGCTCTCGGGCAAGCTAAGCCGTACGCCCTTTGTTATCATTCGAGGATTCCGTTATCAGGCCGGGCGCGGAAGCGCCCGCGAGCTACTTCGTCCAGCGCCACGTGACCTGTTTCGTTAGGAGGCGGTCTTGGCTCGATCCCTTGCGCAATCGGAACTGGAGAATTTTCCTTCGCTTGAGTGGTCGGACGTGGTTCCCCGGACAGCCCCCGCCACTCGCCGCGCCCTCGAAACCGTGCTCAGCACCCAGGACGGCCGGTCGCTTTCGCGTAACGAGTGCTCGCTGCTGGGGAATTGCAAGGGCGACGACCTGCTCGCCTTGCTGGTTGCCGCCAACGAACTGCGCGCGGAACTAGTCGGGAACCTGGTCACCTACGTCGTCAACCGCAATATTAATTTCACCAATATCTGCTTTGTGGGATGCAAGTTCTGCGCCTTCAGCCGCGGTCCGCGGGAACATGACACCTACTTCCTCAGCCTGGATCAGGTCGCGCGCAAAGCCGAAGAAGCGTGGGCATTGGGTGCGACCGAGGTCTGCATTCAGGGTGGACTGCCGCACGACCTGCCTCCTTTTTACTATCGCGACATTCTGCGGGCCGTAAAAGGCGCTGTCCCTCGCATGCACTGCCATGCGTTCTCGCCGATGGAGATTGTTTATGGTGTAGAACTCACGGGCATGCCGCTGGCCGAGTACCTCGCGATGCTCCGCGAAAACGGGCTCGATACCCTGCCCGGCACCGCCGCTGAGATTCTGGACGATGAGGTGCGCGCTGTCCTCTCGCGCAACAAACTATCGACGGCACAATGGCGAGATGTCATCACCACCGCACACACATTGGGGATTCGGAGCACTTCCACACTCATGTACGGGCATGTGGAGACTCCAGAACACTGGGTGAACCAGATTCTGATGTTCCGCGATATTCAGGCACGAACCGGAGGCTTCACGGAATTCGTTCCTCTCGGGTTCGTGCACCAGAACACCTTGCTCTTTCATCAGGGATTGGCGCGGTCCGGTCCGTCCCTCAGCGAACATCTGAAGATTCACGCTTTGGCACGCGTTCTGCTCGCTGGATCGATCAATAACATCCAGGTTTCCTGGGTGAAGTTGAACCGCAAACTCTCGCAGCTTTGTTTGCAGGCTGGAGCAAATGACTACGGCGGCACATTGATGGAGGAGAACATTTCGCGCGAAGCGGGCGCCACCGCCGGACAGTACACGAGTCCAGAGGAGTTTCAGTCGCTCATCCTCGAAATAGGAAGAATTCCGGCTGAGCGCAACACTGTCTACACACGAATCCACATCAAGGCTCCCCTGGACGACGTCACTAGCGAGCAGGCCTGCGCCGCGGAGTTTGCATGAGCCTCCCGATCGCGATTTTGGGCGGCACGGGTCCAGCCGGCATGGGCCTGGCGTTGCGCTGGGCGCGTGCTGGGGAAACCATCATCCTGGGTTCGCGCAGTGCCGATCGGGCCCGTAAAGCTGCCGCCAAAATCAAAGAGAAGCTTGGAGCGGGCACCAAAATTGCTGGGGAAGACAATGCCACTGCCTGTGCGGCCGCCGATCTACTGGTATTAACGGTTCCCTTTGAAGGTCAAGCCACCCTGCTGAAACACCTGCAACCGTCATTTAAGCCGGGCAGTGTCTTGATCGATGTGACGGTCCCGTTAGCCTCGAGTGTCGGCGGCCGAGCCAGCCGCACGCTAGGTGTGTGGCAAGGCTCCGCAGCTCAGCAGACTGCGGAACTTGTTCCCAAAGGAGTGACGGTCGTGGGTGCGTTTCAAAACTGCTCGGCCGACATCATGTACGGCGACGGCCCGGTCGAGTGCGATGTGATTGTGTGCAGCGACGATCCCAGTGCGACCCAGCTCGTATGCCAACTCGCGACCAAGATTCCGGGCCTGCGAGCCATTAACGGTGGAAGGCTGGAAAATGCTCGCATCGTGGAACAGATCACCGCATTGTTGATTGGGCTGAATATCCGCCACAAGGGTCACGGCGGAATTCGGATCACGGGTCTGCCGGCAGCGGCGTACCAATCGTCTTAGAGCGTCGTTGCGCCAAGTCCGACAGACCGCAAGAAACTAAATCTTCAGAGGGTGCAACGCCATCCAAGCAGCACAGCCGCAGCGAAGTCATGAACCCTGCCTCTCAAAACGGCGTGGCGATTGCTTTTCGTGAAGTCTCGTACAGTTTTTCTCCCGGCAACCAGCTCTTGAGTGGGTTGAATCTACAAATTCATCGCGGCGAGACCTTCGTCTTGCTCGGCCGCAGCGGCTCGGGAAAAACTACTACGCTAAAGCTGATCAACGACCTGGTATCCCCAACCGCGGGCGAGGTCCTGGTGGAAGGACGTCCCACGACGAAATGGGACCCGATTCGATTGCGACGGGGCATTGGCTATGTGATCCAGGACGCGGGCCTGTTTCCGCACTTCACAGTGGAACGCAATATTGGCCTTGTGCCCACGATCGAAGAGTGGCCTCCCGACCGCGTTCGTCAACGCGTTACCGAATTATTGCAACTCGTCGGCCTTGATACGGCCCTGGCCGCGCGTTATCCCCGCGAACTCTCCGGCGGTCAGCGGCAGCGGGTGGGTGTTGCGCGGGGGCTGGCAGCGGACCCGCCGATTCTTCTCATGGATGAACCTTTCGGAGCGCTGGACCCTATTACGCGCGCCGAGTTGCAACACGAGTTCCTGACCCTGCAGCAACGTCTTCAAAAGACCGTGGTCTTTGTCACCCACGACTTGCGGGAAGCCTTGCTGCTCGGAACGCGAATCGCGCTAATGGAGTTCGGCAGGCTCGTCACAGCTTTGCCGCCGGAGGAATTCGTGAGATCGAGCGATCCCCTCGTCAAGAAGTACCTGGATGCGTTCGGGGAGACGGCGAACGGAAAGCGAGGCATTGCTTGAATGTCTTCCAGTTCATGGTGCAGAACCACAGCGAAGTTTTCCGAGTTACGCTGGAGCATCTTTGGATGGTGCTCGTCTCGACCTTTCTGGCCGTGCTGGTGGGAATTCCTCTCGGCATTCTGATCACGCGCTGGCCCGGCCTGGGTAAGCCTGTGCTGGGCAGTGCCAACATCATTCAGACCATTCCGAGTCTAGCCCTGTTCGGATTTCTGTTGCCTGTTCCCTGGATCGGCGAGCGTGCCGATCGTCTCGCCATCCTGGCCCTTTCGCTTTACGCGCTTCTGCCGCTCATCCGCAATACCTACGCTGGAATCAAGGGAGTCGACCATTCGGTCATCGAGGCCGGGCGCGGCATGGGCATGACCGATCGGCAGCTGCTGTTTCAGGTCGAGTTACCGCTCGCGTTGGGAGTGATCATCGCAGGAGTGCGCGTAGCGACTGTCATTTCGGTTGGCTTGGCGACCATCGCAGCGGCTATTGGAGCAGGCGGCCTGGGTGAATATATTTTTCGCGGGCTGGCGATGGTCAACAACCAGCTGATTCTGGCTGGGGCGATACCCGCGGCCGCCCTCGCTTTGCTCGCCGATGTAAGCCTGGGATGGCTGGAGAGGCGTCTGAGTCCCGCCTAGAACGGACTTCAGCAGAAATTCAACGTGCAGCTAGCCATGACCCGTTCCCTCTTCATTTTGTTGCTGGCGACACTTTCCCTTCCCGCTTGCGGTCCCCCGCGGGAAGACAGAATCGTTGTGGGCTCGAAGAACTTCACAGAACAAGCGGTCCTGGGCGAAATCTTCGCGCAGCAACTGGAGTCCAAAACCAGGCTTCACGTTGAACGGCGCTTCTACCTGGCCGGATCGTTTATCTGCCATCAGGCGATTCTGGCCGGCCGCATTGATGTTTATCCCGAGTACACCGGCACAGCGCTTACTGCGATCCTCAAGGAAAAAACCGTCGGAACAGCTGAAGACGTCTACTGGCGGGTGAAGTCTGAATACGAGAAGCGCTTTGACCTTACCCTGAGTCCTCCACTCGGCTTCAACAATACTTTCGCGATCGAGATCCGCGGGGAAGACGCGCGGCGCTGGCAGTTAAAGACCATCTCGCAAGCCGCTGCCTATTCCCCGCAGTGGCGCCCGGGCTTCGGCTATGAATTCATGGAACGGCCTGACGGCTACAAGGGCCTGACCGCCACCTACGGCCTCCACTTCGCCGAGCCACCACGCATCATGGATCTCGGATTGCTCAACCGAGCCCTCAAGGACAAGCAGGTTGATCTAATTGCTGGCAACACCACCGATGGGCTGATTCCGGTTTTCGACTTCTTTGTGCTCGAAGATGACCGCCACTATTTTCCTCCCTACGAGGCTGTGCCGGTGATTCGACGGCAAACCGTCAGCCTGCATCCTGAGGTCGGGCAGGCGCTCGCTGAACTGACCGGACAGATTTCCGACCAGGATATGCAACGGCTCAACTACGCGGTTGATGGCGAGCATCGCGATATCAAGCAAGTAGTGGAGGAATTCTTGCGGAAGAAGACGGCACACTAGAAACGAATTCCGCCCACGTAGGCGGGGACGCCCTCCTCTGTTCCGCGTAGTGCAGCTCCGCAATAGCGGCGCTGGCGGGCCTGCCCAGACCACAATGTCTGGGGCTACGCAGGCACCGGCACCGACTACAATGTCCCCTTCATGCCGAATCGAGACATCGACGCGACCTGGAAATATCACAATGGCACCAAGCACTCCTACATGAGCCTGCGGGTTCATCCGCATTTCCTGGACTGGGACCTGAAGCCGCTTCTCTTCAAGATCTACCCAACGTTAGAGGTCGCGCGACTCCCCAAAGATTTCCGGCAAACCGGTGTGGCTGCCCTATCGGCGATTTCCAGCCCAGGTGTGCCTTCTGAAAAAGAGGTCATCCCTAGCCTCGAAACCATTGCGCAATTGCTGTTCTTTTCGGCGGGGGTAACCAAGAGCAGGAAGTTTCCTGGTGGCGAAACATTTTTTCGGGCCGCAGCATGTACCGGCGCGTTGTACGAAATCGAACTTTATCTGGTCTGCTGCGACCTTCCGGAGTTGGCAGCAGGTGTCTACCACTTCGGAGCCGCGGAATTTGGTCTGCGTCAACTGCGGGCGGGAGACTATCGCCAGGTTCTGGTCGACGCGACCGGCGGTGATCCAGGAATTGCCCACACGCCGCTCATTGTGATCTGCACCGGCACTTACTGGCGCAATGCGTGGAAGTACCGGTCGCGAACCTACCGCCACTTCGGCTGGGACAACGGCACGATCCTGGCCAATCTGTTGTCCGTCAGTGCGTCCCTTGGACTTGCCGCCAAGGTTCACTCGGGTTTTTTCGACCGACAGGTCAATGCACTGCTGGATGTGGACCCGCTTAAAGAAGTAGCGTTCTCGGTGGCCGCCCTTGGACACAGCACAGCCACCCCGCCTACGCCTCCTCACTTCGATCCCCTAAAACTGCCCGTGGTCCCTTATTCGAGAGAAGAAGTGGACTATCCGGCAATGCGCCAAATCCATGAAGCTTCAAATCTAGTTTCGAAGGAAGAGGTGGCCGCGTGGCGCGAGACCCAACTCGTTCTTCCTTCGCCGGTGCCGAAAGAAAAGCTGATCGACCTGCGACCGCTCGGGGACTCCGCCCTCGCCGCCGATACCATTGAGCAGGTAATTCAGCGTCGCGGCTCCACCCGTAAATTTCGGCGTGAATCCATTTCTTTCGCCGAACTCTCCACGATGCTTGATCGCGCCACGCGGGGCATTCCTGCCGACTTCCTCAATCCGTTCGGCAGGCAATTTAATGATCTCTATCTAATCGTGCACAGCGTCCGGGATCTGGCTCCGGGCGCCTATTTCTTTCACCGGGAGAAGAAGCAACTGGAGTTGCTGAAAGCAGGCGACTTTCGACAGCAGGCAGGCTATCTCGGACTCGAACAGGAACTTCCCGCGGACGCGAGCGTGGACGTTTTCTTCCTGGCCGATCTCCATACGGTCATCGCCGCCTACGGTAATCGTGGCTATCGTGCCACACAACTGGAGGCCGGAATCCTGGGGGGAAAACTCTACCTTGCCGCTTACGCGCAAAAACTCGGCGCTACTGGCCTTACCTTCTACGATGATGATGTTGTGAACTTCTTTTCGCCCCACGCCCGGGGCAAGAGCGCAATCTTTCTTGTATGCTGTGGTCGAGCGGCTCCGCTTAGATGATGAAACCCCGCTCGTGGTTGTCTGAATCCAACATCTCTCGCTGTCCCATTTCTCCAATCTTCAACTTCCGGAATGTAAATCTACGTTAAGTCACATATCACGACACGATATAATTACAAATCGTTACAACACTTCTGCTAACTCTAACTGACTGAACACCTACATAACTGCACAGCGAGTGGCACATCCCTTGCATAACTAACGTCAGCACAATGGAAGTGTTGCTCCATCGGGTGGTTCCCACGGGCGAGGCGGCTGCGCAGTTCGCAACGGCGTGTGTTAGCAGGCCCCAGCGAAAGAGCCGCGGAAGCATGTCTGGCCCCCTGGCAATTTGCTGCATAGCTTCACTGCTGCTGTGCATCGTGGCCCCTCTGGTCCACCGGACGGCTTCTGCGACCTCGAAAAAGGCGTTGACCCCTGGAAAAGTTCTGCGCGGCGCGTTGCCGGATGACACTCGCGTGGAACATTCTGTGCGCCTGATCAGGACGCTCCCTGTGGTGGGGATGGTCTTCCGTCCGGCGATCACTCTTTATCTGAGTCACCTGCCCAGCCTGCTCAAAGGCGTGGCCTGCGCCCTGCAATCCGTCCCGGGCCGCGCACCACCCGCAGCCTAGCCCCACACCTTCTTCTGCCTGACAAAAGTTTCTGCCTTGCAATCTCCGCTCCCGTGATGCTCTGTGGGCGGCACCGCCCAAGCGGCGCCGTTCGCGCGAATCCACATTTTTCCCTAGATGGAGGTTTGCAATGCAGTTCCGTAGTTTTGCCATGTTTGTCGTTGTCGCCATAGTGTTGTCTGTATGGTGCCCTGTCCCAATTGCAGCGCAATCGCTGACGACAGGGGATATCACCGGAACGGTCACCGATCCGTCCGGAGCTGTGGTACCCAACGCCAAGGTCACGTTGAAGAGCACTGAGTCTGGAGCAATCCAGACTCGTAACACCAATCAGCAGGGAGTCTACCGTTTCCCGCTGCTAAGCCCGGGTACTTATTCGGTATCCGTGTCAGCTTCGGGATTCCAGTCGATCAAGAAAACGGTGGCCCTGGCTGTGGGCCAGGCGTCCATCGCTAACATTCAACTGGAACTCGGGGCCGCAAGTCAGACGATTGAGGTCTCGGCCGGCGGAGAAGTCGTGCAGGCAGAAAATGCCGATCTGTCCACGACGATCTCGGAACAGCAAGTCGCGCTTGTGCCCAATCCGGGGAATGACCTGAGCTATATCCTGCAGAACGCGCCCGGAGCCGTCATGAACACGCAGGCCGGATACGGCAATAGTTCGACCTATGGCCTGCCGGCCACGTCGAACCTGTTCACCGTAAACGGTATGAACGAAAACGATCCTTTTCTTAACCTGAACAATTCTGGGGCGACGAATCTCCTCCTGGGTCGAAATGACATCCGGGAGGCGACGGTCGTCAACAACGGGTACTCAGGCCAATATGGAGGGCTGGCGGGCGCGAACGTGAACTACGTCACCAAGTCCGGGAGCAATCGCTGGCACGGGAATGCCGAATACTTCTGGAATGGGCGCGCCATGAACGCCAACAACTACTTCAACGTTCAGTCCGACACTCCGCGCCCGTTCGTCAACGCCAACCAGTGGGCGGGGGCCGTGGGCGGTCCCATCCGCAAAGACAAAACGTTCTTTTTTGTGGATTATGAGGGCCTGCGGGTAGTGTTGCCGACGACCACGCCGGTTAACATCCCCAGCCCACAGTTTCAGACCGCCACGCTGGCAAACCTGGCCAAGGTCAGCCCCGGCTCCGTTCCGTTCTACCAGCAGATGTTCAATCTATGGCAAAGCGCTCCGGGAGCCGCTGGCGCGACCAACATGCTGCCCCAAGGAACTGACAGCAACGGGGCGATCATTTCAGGGCCGGGTTGCGGAACATTTACCGGCCTGGGCGATACGACGAGTCCGTGTGCGCTCCAGTTCCAGTCGACGGCAGGCAACTTCACCCACGAGTATCTAGTGACCGGGCGCCTGGACCAGAACCTCGGGCAGAACGACCGCCTGTTCGTTCACTTCCGCACCGATCATGGGCTGCAGGCGACCTACACGGATCCCATCAATCGGCTTTTCAACGCACAAAGCGATCAGCCGCAGTACGAGGGGCAACTGCAAGAGAACCACACGTTTGGGTCCAGCATGGTGAATCAGTTCATCATGAGCGGATCATGGTACAGCGCGATTTTTTCTACTGCGAACCTTGCGGCTTCGACGCAACTGATTCCGTTCCGGGTAGGCTTCAGCGGGAATGCTTTCTATTCGCTGGGACGCGACTTCAACGACTGGCCGCAGGGACGCAACGTAACGCAGTATGGAGTGGTGGATGATTTCTCCTGGCAGAAAGGAAATCACAGCCTGAAGTTCGGGATTAACTTCCGCCGCAACGACATCACCGATTACTCACCGGGGATCGGCAGCGTGGGGTACAGCTTCGGGGAGAGTCTCGACTCGTTCTTCGCTGGCCTGGGGGACAATTACGCACAGAACTTTGCCGCTCGCCCAAGCCAGCCGGTAGCGCTGTACGCCCTGGGCTTCTATGCTCAGGATGAGTGGGCGATCCGTACGAACCTCAAACTCACACTCTCCTTGCGGGGAGATCACAATTCCAACCCGCTCTGCCAGACGAACTGTTTCGCCCGCTTCAACAACTCGTTCCTGACCATCGACCATTCGGCCGATGTGCCCTACAACCAAACGATCCAGACGGGCCTGAATCAAGCCCTGGCCAATTACACCAACGTGAGCTGGCAGCCGAGAATCGGGTTTGCGTGGAGTCCATTCGGTGCGGGCCGCAATACCGTGATCCGCGGAGGCTTTGGCCTGTTTACCGACGCATTCCCAGCCACGATTGCCGACAGCCTGCTGAACAACTCTCCACTGAATAACCCGTTCCAGGTAGGGCAGGCGCCCCTGGCTCCGGCAGTTTCCGGAAACCAGGCGACGCTTGCGGGGCAAGCCAACACTTCGTTCTTGCAGGGCTTTGCCGCCGGGCAGACGTTGGCTGAAATCGAGGCCAGCAATCCGCTGTTCGTGGTCCCGTCGTTCACCAACGCGACAGAGCGAATCATCGCCCCCCAGTACCAGGAGTGGAACCTGCAGTTACAGCAGGGATTCGGACGAGCCACTACATTTTCGTTGAACTACGTGGGCAACCACGGAGTCCACGAAGCTGTGCAGAACCCGGGGCTGAACGCGTTCGGCTTCGGAACGCTTCCGGCGAGCCCGCTCGACCCGCGTTTTGGGACGATCACGGAAGTGGCGACGGTGGCGAACTCCAATTACAACGGAATGACGGCCTCCTTGCGCCATCAATTCCACTCTCTGCAAGTGCAGGCGAACTACACGTGGAGCCACGCACTCGATGAGGTTTCGAATGCGGGCTTCCTGCCCTACACGTTCAACACCAACACCAGCGTGCTCAGCCCTCAGGATCCCTTCAACCTCCGCGCCTATAACTATGGCAACGCTGACTACGACACGCGGCACTACTTCAGCGCCGACTATGTCTGGCAGATCCCCCGCTTCTGGGGGCCGAGGGCTGTGTTTGGGGATTGGGAGGTCTCTGGAACTATCTTCGCGCGTAGCGGCTTGCCCTTCACGGTGGTCGATGGCAATGCCACCTCGAACCTGGCGGCCAACAATTACGGCGGCGCCCTGAACGGGACCGGCGCTTTTGTGTTTGCCAACTACCTCGGTGGAGCGCCGTCATCGTGCAGTTCAGCAGCCGTGACGACTCCATGCCTGACCAGTTCGATGTTCTCGCCGGCAACGACTGGCTTCGGCAGTCAACGGCGAAACCAGTTCTACGGTCCAAGGTACTTCGATACGGACTTCGCCGTGATGAAGAACTTCCAGATCCCGCGATGGGAATCCGGGAAGCTTGGAATCGGACTGCAGTTCTTTAACCTTTTCAATCACCCCAACTTCGATCAGCCGGTGGGCGACGTTGCCAACCCGCAGTTCGGATCGATCATCACGACGGTAAGCACGCCGACTTCAATCCTGGGATCGTTTCTGGGGGGCGACGCCTCGCCACGCCTGATCCAGGTCAAGGCCAGGTTGACGTTCTAACCGCGTTGGGCCGGGCGGTCCGGGAAAAAACCTCCCTGATCGCCCGTTCCTTTTGAGCAGTACTCCTTCCCCGCACCAAATCCAGCACAACCCGCGCCTTGTGCCCTGCCTCACGTCCATCCGTGACCCGCGTCACACTCTGCTGCGATAAGGACACGTCATAATTTTTTCGAGTTTCGGGAGTGCCCATCACTCCCCGCCTGTGGGGGTCCCGTGGCCAAGGGTCGTGTTTCGATTATCGTGGAGCGCTGTAAAGCTTGCGGCTTTTGTGTGGAGTTTTGTCCGACCAAGGTTCTGGCGCTCTCCTCCGCTTTCAACTCCAAAGGGTATCACCCCCCGCACGTAGTGGCTCCTGAGAAATGCAGCGGCTGCGACCTTTGCGGGATGTACTGTCCCGATTTCGCGATCTATGGTCAGCGGGTTCCGGTCCAAGGTGTAGCCGCGTCCGCGCCTGGGGCACAAACCGAGGTGGGCGATGAAGGCTGATCCGCGAGGCGTGCTGACGGGCACTCACTTTATCGATGGCGATCATGCTTGCTGTGAAGGTGCTCTGGCCGCGGGTGCACGCTTTGCCGCAGGCTATCCGATCACTCCGTCCACTGAGATCGTCGAACGATTCGCCGCGCGCGTTCCCAATGTCGGCGGCAGTTTCATCCAGATGGAGGACGAACTTGCAGCATCGATCACCCTGCAAGGCGCGGTTTGGGGTGGCGCCAAAGCCTTTACGGTCACGTCCGGCCCCGGCTTCTCGCTGATGATGGAACACATCGGCTACGCGGCAATGACAGAGACACCCTGCGTGTTCGTCGACGTACAGCGCGGTGGTCCGTCCACAGGCCTGCCTACCCTACCCGCACAAAGCGACATGATGCAGGCGCGCTGGGGCTCGCACGGCGACTATGAAATCATCGCCCTTTGTCCCAACTCGCCGCAAGAGTGCTTCGACCTGACGATCCAGGCTTTTAATTTCGCGGAAGAGTTTCGCGTTCCCGTAATGTTCATGATGGATGAAGTGGTCGGCCACATGACCGAGAAGGTCATCATCCCATCCGCGGATCAGATCGAAGTGGTCCCACGCCGCCACACCACGCAATCTGTCGATGACTACCTGCCCTACGCCACCAACGGCGATCAGGTACCCGACATCGCGCACGCGGGCGAAGGTTACAAGTTCCACATTACCGGCCTCACCCACGATGAGCGCAGCTATCCCAACATGACGCCACAGACACAGGACAAGCTGATCCGCCGCCTGCAAAGCAAGATTCAAGACGCCGCCGAGCGAATCACGCTGCTCGAAGAAGAGTTCGTCGACCACGCCGACGTCATCGTCGTGTCCTATGGCATTACGTCGCGGGTTGCGCAGCGCGCCATCGAACTCGCTCGACAACAAGGAATGCGGGTCGGCAAGCTGCGTTTGATCACCTGCTGGCCCTTCCCGGAAAAGCGCATTCGCGAACTCGCGGAAAACACCAAAGCCTTCGTGGTGCCCGAACTCAATCTGGGCCAGATGCTTCGTGAGGTCGAGCGCTCGGTTGCCGGCAAGGCACGTACGTTTCCCGTCTCGCACGCGGGCGGCAGCGTCCATCGCCCCGAGGACATTCTCAAGGTTATCGTGGAGGCCAGCCGATGAACGGGATGAGCATCAACAACCCGGTCGAGCCTTTTCTGCGCACGGATCGCATTCCGCACATCTGGTGTCCGGGTTGCGGCATCGGCACTACCGTGAATTGCTTCGCGCGCGCGCTGATTGAATCCAAGATCGATTTGCAGTCGCTGGCACTGGTATCAGGAATCGGGTGCACAGGACGCGTGGCCGGATACGTAAAGCTTGACTCCTTCCATACCACGCACGGACGCGCCATTCCATTCGCGACTGGACTGAAGCTGGCGAATCCGAAACTCAAGGTCGTGGTTTACTCCGGCGATGGAGACCTGTCCGCCATCGGCGGCAATCATTTGATTCATGCTGCACGGCGCAACATCGACCTGAAGGTCATCTGTGTGAACAACCTAATCTACGCGATGACCGGGGGGCAGACCGCGCCGACAACGCCTGGCCACGCCGTTACCTCGACTTCACCCTACGGCACGTATGAACCGTCGTTCAATCTCCCGCACCTGGTCGAAGCGGCAGGCGCGGTGTATGTGGCACGCTGGACGACCCTCCACGTGCGCCAACTGGCGCGCGCGATCAGCGAAGCCTTCCAGAAGAAGGGGTTCAGCTTCATTGAAGTGATTTCGCCGTGCCCCACGCTCTACCAGCGCCGCAATCGCATGGGCGACGGTCTCGACACCATGAAGTACTACAAAGAGAAGAGCAAGGTGAAACACGGCGCGCCCACCAGCGAAGTCGGCCTCACCCTGACCGGTGAGATCGTGGTTGGGAAATTTGTCGATCGCGATCGGCCCGACTACCAGAGCCTTCTGCACGCGCAGATGGTGGAATCGCTGGGGGACCGGTACGTCGAGCCTTCGGAGACCGTATGCAGCTGCAGCTAACCGAACTTCGGATCGCTGGCTTCGGCGGGCAGGGAGTGATTCTGTCCGCCATTGTCATTGGCAAATCCGCTTCCATTTACCAGGGCGCGTACGCCACCATGACGCAGAACTTCGGCCCGGAAGCGCGCGGCGGTGCCTGCAGCGCGCAACTCCTGCTTTCGGACCAACCCATTCTCTATCCTTACGTTACACAACCTGACATCATGGTGGTGATGTCACAAGAGGCCTACACGCGGTTCGTTCCGGAACTCAAGGAAGGCGGCACGCTCATCGTCGAACAGGATCTGGTTCGAGTTAGTGACCTGCCGAGGCAAACAAAGGTCTACAGCTGCCCGGCAACCCGCCTGGCTGAGGAATTCGGCAAGCGCATAGTCTTGAATTCGGTGATGGTGGGATTCTTCACAGCAGTAACAGGATTGCTGGATGCTGACACTGTGCGCAAGGCAATCGCCGACTCCGTACCATCAAATTTCCGTGATCTTAACCTCGACGCCTTCGAGAAAGGCCACGAGTATGGACTCAAATCACTCGACCATGGTCCACAGTTGCAGGAGTGGGAGGAGGCGATGTACTCGGAAGCGTAGTTGAATTGTCTGCGGTTCGCGATTTTGTCCGAAACCCCGCTGGCTGTTCACTTTTGGGGGACTTTCCAAGAATCCCTCTAGCATTGCCGCCCTGCGCCTGCCGACCAATCCGAAACTTTCGACCACCGTTGGGGTTTTTGATTGCAATCAAGAAGAACAAGCCAGAAAACGCCTACCCGCTTGCGGGGCGGCGCGGGACAAGGATCAGACTCCAGGGAGGGAGCACATTCATGAACAAGCGGCTGACATGGTTGGTGCTGGCCTTAGCTCTCGTGATGGCCTGCGTCAGTTCATTTGCGGTGGCGCAGAGTGGTCGGGGAGGAGGATACAGACGTGGGAACGCGAACCGGGTTGCGGCTCACTTGCGTTGGCTCGGTGAGCAACTGAATCTGACCGATGAGCAGAAGGCCAAGCTAAAACCAATCCTCTTACAGGAGGGGCAGCAACTCAGGGCTGCTCACCGCGATACTGCGCTCTCCCCTGAACAAAAAATGGACAAGATGAAAGAGATTCACGGAACTTTTCAACCTCAGATTGTCGCAATTCTCACGCCTGAGCAGCAGGACAAGTACAAGCAGCTTGAGAACGAGGCGCGCGAGCGACACCAGAAGAGGCAAGGGGTCGATCGCAATGCAGCACCCAAAGAGCCGGCGCCGCCGAAGAACTAGGCAGCCCGTGGGGACGATCCATTGTGAACACAGCTTCAGTAGATCCGGCTAGTCCGGCAGGAAGGGAGAACCTCGAAATCTCAAATTCCTAACTTACTCCACCACCCGTACCGTCATCTCCTCTGACGGCTCGCCTCCCGCCGCGGCCTGCGCAATGATCAGCTGACGTGCCTCGCCCCGGAATGCCGGCAACTTCCTGCCGAAGGCAATCGCGCCGACGATGCTCGCAACTCCTCCGGCGGCTACCGCAATCGGGGCGCCCACCCGGTCTGCCATCGCACCGCCCAAAAGCGCACCGAAGGGAGCCATCCCCATGAACATCATCGAATACACCGCCATCACCCGGCCGCGTAGTGCATCCGGCACCATGGATTGAATGAGGGTGTTGGAGCATGCCATCTGCAGCATGATGCAGAACCCCGCCGGAATCAGCAGAATCGCCGACAACCAGAAATAACGGGAAAACGCGAATGCGATGAGGCTCACGCCAAATCCGCCACAGGTGAGCGCCACCAGCCGGCCCAAGCCCTTAACGCCCGAGCGCAGCGCCAATGTCAGCGCGCCTAACAGCGCGCCAACGCCGGTGAAGCCCATCAGAATGCCCAGCCCCCTCGCTCCGCCATGCAGAATGCGATCCGCAAACACCGGCATGAGCACCGTGTACGGCATGCCCACCAAGCTCACCAGGCCGAGTAGCAAGAGCAATGCCCGGATCGGCGCCGCCTCACTGACCCAGCGGAAGCCCTCGATGATATCGGCCAGGGGCGAATCCGATTTCGACCGGGGAGCGCATTGAATCTTCATCAGCAGCAGGCCGGCAATGACTGCGATGTAACTCACCCCGTTTGCGAAGAAGCACCAACCCTCGCCGATCTTCGCCACCAGAATGCCGGCAATTGCTGGTCCGATGACTCGTGCGCCGTTAAACATGGAGGAGTTCAGCGCGATCGCGTTCATCAGATCTTCTCGCCCCACCATATCGACGAGAAAGGACTGCCGCCCGGGAATGTCGAACGCGTTCACCACGCCCAATAGCGCCGACAGGACAAAAATCTGTGGAACCGTGATCCAGTGCTTCAGGGTGAGAGTAGCCAGAACCAGGGCAAGCACCATCGATGCTATCTGCGTGGCCACAACGACCCGATGGCGATTAACGCGGTCCGCCACCATCCCACCGATCGGAGCCAACAAAAATACCGGGATCTGGTTAGCAAATCCGACGGCGCCCAATTGCAGCGAGGACCCGGTCAGCTTGTACACCAGCCAGGATTGCGCCACCGTCTGCATCCAGGTGCCGATCAGCGAAATCAGTTGGCCGGAGAAGAACAGCTGGAAGTTGCGGTGCCTGAGTGCGCGCATCCCGACGGACCAGCGCGATTGCCTGGGCTGTTCGGAGGCTGTATGGGATGCCGAATTGGCGCTCACTGGCTCCGCCACGACTATTCGATGCTGACGTGTACTCCTGAGTATCACTATAGCGGACCGACAATGCCTGTCGTTGGTCTACAATAAATGGCCATGCGTATAGTTCTTGGGGTCGTTCTCCTTGCGGCCGCCATTCTGGCGGGCTGCCAGAAATCCTCTGCTCCCAGTGCCAGTTCTTCGGTCAGGCCTGATGATCCCGTTCAACTGAAACTAAAAGAACTGGCTGGCCCAGGAGCCACCGACTGCGGACGGCTTGACGTGCGCGCACAGAACGAGCAACTGTCCAGCGCGAGCAACTGCACTACCAAGTCAGCACAGGAGAAGCATCCCTTCTATGTTGGATACGACATGCCCGGCATGTCGACCGGCGTAGCGGGGAACGCCGAAGGCAAGCTGTTCGCGGTGCAGCTGCAGGGAGCGGGAACCGGTGCCCAACTGGCCAGTGGCCCGTGTCCCGCAGAGCTGCGCATCGCCAAAAGCGGACGCGCCACCTGTTTCATACCCGGCACCATGGGACTTACCCCGACATCCGCCGATCCCCACAGCGGCATTTCCATGAATCCGCAGGGAGGAATGATCCCGCAGCCTTTTGCGCCTCCACCCAAAAGCAACGCGACTCCGAGGCAGCCGGCGGGGAATCGGTGAAAGAACCAGGTCTTAGGTCTTGGGTGTCAGGTCTCAGGCTTTGGGAGTAATGCCGGTGCGGGGATGAGACCCGTTCAGCGGAATTCAGATAAAGACCGAATTCCGACGGCTAGAACTAGCGGGATCCATGACGCAGAACCAACACCTGACACCTGTCACCTGGGAACCGACACCTTACACCTAACACCCGCCCCTAGTACCCCACAATCACAGACGCTCGCTCCTGCGCTTCAACGAAAGCGCTTGTTTCTTGCGCGTCCACTACCGCGATTCCGGCGGCGTTCACGATTTCCTCCACCTCGGCACCCCGCGCCAGCAGGTGCACTGGCTTGCTCATGCCCATGAGAATCGGTCCTAGCGTTTCGCCGCCGCCAATTTTTGAGAGCAGCTTGTAGGCGATATTGGCTGAGTTCAGGTCCGGGAAAATCAGCACATTCGCGCCGCCCTTGAGTTGGCTGAATGGATAGCGCAGGTCCAAATCGGTAGACACCGCATCATCGGCCATCAGTTCGCCGTCAACCATCAGGGTTGGATCGGCATGGTGCAGAAGTTCTACCGCCCGGCGTACCTTATCGCATTGCGCATGCCGCGCGCTGCCAAAGCTGGAGAACGATAGCATCGCGACCCGCGGCTCTAGGTCAAAGCGGCGCGCGGTTTGCGCGGTGCACAGAGCGATCTCTACCAGGTCCTCGGCTGTCGGATCAATATTCACGCTGGTGTCGGCCAGGAAATACAGGTCGCCTTTCCGCGTGATCATGGCGTAGCAGCCGGAAACCTTGTGCAGCCCTTCGCGCACGCGAACAATCTGCAGCGCCGGGCGGATTGTATCGGCAAAATGCTGAGTCACGCCCGCCACCAGAGCATCCGCATCACCCAGGTGCAGCATCATGGAACCGAATACATTGCGGTCGTCAATCAGGGTGCGGGCTTCATTTACCGTAACGCCGCGCCGTTGTCGCAGTCGCAACAGTTCCTGAATGTAACGATCGCGGTGCGGCGATGTTGATGGATTCACGATGCGCACCCCGCGCAAGTCCAGGCCGAATTCCGGAATCTTCTTGTGAATCGCATCAACGTTGCCCAACAGGATAGGGACTGCAATGTTCTCTTCCACCAGGGTATGACAGGCCCGCAAAATCTTTTCGCTGTCCCCCTCGGGAAAGACCACTTGCTTCGGTTGCGCTTGGGCTTTGTGAACCATCATGCGCGCAATCTCGTGCGCCTTTCCCAGCCGTCGTTCCAGTTGCTCGCGATACAGGCTCAGGTTGACCGGTTCCTGTGCGACGCCACTTCTCATCGCCGCCTTGGCCACGGCAAGCGCTTCCCACAACAGCACACGCGGATCGAACGGCTTTGGGATCAGGTATTCTGGTCCGAATTTCAGGCGCTCGACGCCGTAGGCCCGACACACAGAATCGGGCACATCTTCCTTGGCCAGAGCCGCCAACGCATGGGTGGCCGCCAGTTCCATTTCTTCGTTGATGGCCGTCGCCCGCACGTCCAGCGCTCCTCGGAAGATGAAGGGGAAACCCAGCACGTTGTTCACCTGATTTGGATAATCGGACCGGCCAGTGGCCAGGATCACGTCCTCGCGGCTGGATTTCGCTTCTTCGTAGGTGATTTCCGGATCCGGATTGGCCATGGCGAACACGATGGGGCGTGGCCCCATTGAACGGATCATCTCTGCATTGATCGCGCCTTTTACCGAGCAGCCCACAAACACATCGGCGCCACGCATCGCTTCTTCGAGCGTGCGTGGTGGGGTCTGCTGGGCAAACCGTTCTTTGTAACGATTCATGCCCGCTGTGCGTCCCTTGTAGATCACACCCTTGGTATCGCACATCGTGATGTTTTCCCGCTTCACCCCCAGGCGTACGTAGTGTTCCGCACAAGCAATTCCAGAGGCTCCAGCGCCATTGAACACGACACGCACCTGGCCGATCAGTTTGCCCGCCACTTCTAACGCATTGAGCAGGGCCGCTCCGGAAATGATCGCCGTCCCGTGCTGATCGTCATGAAAGACCGGAATCTTCATCGTCTTTCTCAGCACTTCCTCTACGTGGAAACATTCGGGCGCCTTGATGTCCTCCAAATTGATCCCGCCGAAAGTCGGCTCGAGCAACTGGCACAACTTGATGATCTCCTCGGGATCGTGCGTCTTCACTTCCAGATCAAAGACGTCGACATCGGCAAAGCGCTTGAACAGGACCGCCTTCCCTTCCATCACTGGCTTGCCGGCCAGGGCTCCGATGTCACCCAGTCCCAATACGGCGGTGCCGTTGCTCACGACCGCCACCAGGTTTCCGCGCGTGGTGTATTTGAAAGCGTGGTGGGGATTCTTTTGAATCTCCAGGCAAGGTTCCGCCACTCCGGGCGTGTAGGCGAGGCTCAGATCGCGTTGCGTGCGACAAGGCTTGCTTGGGGTTACTTCCAGCTTTCCCGGGCGCTCGCCCAGGTGGTACTCAAGAGCCTGACTTTTTGTCACGGGCATACGAGCCCTCCGTTAAGGAAACACTCTGGTGTCGAGAAGTCCTCTGCAAATATTGACCGGGCACTGCGCGAGACGCGGACGCTGCCTCACTCCCTAATTGTTGGGTCTCCGCCGAGTCCCGGCTGTGACTGGGGTCACCACGGTGAGTGTCACAGCCCATGGTGATTGGGAACCGTATCCTGATGACTCCAAGGGGGAAAAGTCGATCGCGCAGTTCGCATTGACGGGGTCCCGCCAGGCAACATATCCACAGCCCCTTGGGAGGGTCACTAAGTTGTGACTTCCCAACCCCACCCTAACTGGAGTACAGTTTTGGTCCGTCCTGGCGGCCCCGCCGGGATTCGCTCGTGTCACCCGAGGAAGTCATGACCACGGAACCAGTTCGTGTGGAGCGTCGTGTCGGGCAGCGGTTCGAGCTTCACATTCCCGTCTCCATGAAACTGGCGGGCACGAAGCACGAAGCTTGCGGCTTCACCCAGGACCTCAGCGCCCGAGGCAGTTTCTTCTATACAGATTTTCCCTTGGCCCCCGGGGAGTCGGTTGAACTCACGCTTCTGATGCCCTCGCAGATCACCTTGGGCGAGAGCATGCGAGTGCGCTGTCCAGGCACCGTCCTGCGCGTGCTGCAGCCATCGATCGGAACCAAGTTGGGAGTCGCAGTCCACTTCGCCAGCTACGAATATCTGGTGGAGCCGCGCACTTCGGCGGATAATTCCGACTCTTGCTTCGAACGCATCTCTGCTCTGCATGGGCACGGGACCCCGGAGCGGCCGACAGCAGGATCCACGACCATTCGGCGGCCAGCAGTTTCTTAGCCCGTGCCGAGTGCAGTTCCGCAGGCCTCCCGATCTTCCGCCCGGGTCGCGGGTTTTAGACCCTTAAGTTCTTTTCAACTTTCGTTCCTTCGCATAGAATGTTCCGAGTTCGGGAAACCTCAAGGGCAGGTTCGCCGCCACCCTATCTCTTTCGCCAGAAGCGATTCGGTTTAGTAGAATTGCTGCCAAGAGATTAGGTCGCAGGTTACGGAAGTCATTTGGCACGGAGGTTCCTACCCTCATACCATGCAAACGCCGAGAGATTTTGACGAGAATCAAGCCATGCATGGCATCGCAGTTGCCCTCCTGACGGAGGATCGGGAACAACTTGTCATACTCCAGAACCGCCTGGAAAGCACCCACGTTGCCCGTACTGTATTCAGCCACTTAGGCTTCCCCAGCACCGCTACCGACCCCATTGTCCGCCAGATGCAGGACCAGCGCGCCGAAGTGGCTCTGGTGGATGTGAATCCGGAAAATCCGCAGCGCGCCATTCACGCCATTGAACTGATTCGCGCCACCACCAGTGACATTGCCATCTTCGCGGTGGGCGAGATGCGCAACCCTGTCACCATCGTGGGCGCCATGCGTGCCGGTGCGGGCGAGTTCGTGGATCGCATGGCAGGGACGGATGGCCTTCTTGAAGCGTTTACCCGCTACGCTTCGGCACGCAGCAAGACGCGCAGCGCCGGCAAGGCGCGTGTATTTACGGTCATCAATGCGAAAGGCGGAAGCGGCGCGACCACGCTGGCGGTTAACACCGCCGTGGCCCTGCAACAGAACCACGGGCAGACCATTCTGGTGGATTTCTCTCCCATCGGTCATGCGGCGCTTCATCTCAACGCGCGTCCCAGCTTCAGCGTGATGGACGCCATGCAGAATCTGCATCGCATGGATGCATCGCTGCTCGAAGGCCTGATGACCTCGACCAAGGACGGCCTCCACTTGCTCGCGGCCCCACAGCAACCTTACGCTGCGGCTCCCGCAGCAACTGAACTGGCGCGGTTATTTGATCTGCTGGTGAGCCACTATCGCTACGTGGTCGTGGACTGTTCCGGCCGCATGGACCAGACCACTCGTTTACTTTCCGACCTCTCAAATGCTGTACTCATGGTCGCGCAAACCGACGTCGTGTCACTCTGGAGTGCGGGCCGCATTCGGACATTCCTGGAAGAAGGCAACGCGCGCAATCGCCTTCGCCTCGTGATGAACCGCTATAAGAAGATTCCAGGCTTCTCTGAAGATGAGATCGAGAAAGTCACGAATTGCAAAATTCTGTGGAAGATTCCCAACAATTATCAACTGATCGCACCAGCGATCGATAAAGGCGCGCCCGTCGCCACACACGACAACCAGGAAGTTAGCCGAGCATTCCGTTCTCTGGCGGACATGCTGGCTCTGGCGCCGAGTGCGGCGGAAGAAGGCCTTGATCTGGTCTTTCAGCCGGAAAAAGATGTGAAGAAAAAAGCTCCCAATCGCCTCTTGATTTCTCCCATCCGCGCCGGACAATAGTCCACTCCGTTTACAAATCTTTACCGAGTCACCGGACCGCCCGGACATCTCCGCCCCTCTCTGCGCCCATCTGACACAGATAACGACAAACTGAGTCGCGCCGGCGTACCGCCGACGCTTCGTGAGGGCATTTCGCCCTCACCAAAAAGAATCCAGCAACGGAGTTCAACACCATGTCCTCAATCTGGAGACGTCCCGACGCGCCCCACTTCTGGATCCGTCTGACCCTGGCCGCCGGACTCGTATTGCTCGCAGCGGCAGCCTTTAGCACGGGGCAGTCCTCCGACCAGTCCAAACCTGCAGCGGTCCCGGCATCCCAACCTGTTTTGACTGGAACCTGGAAGCTCAATCGCGGCGAAAGCGACGATGCCCGCGAAAAACTCCGTTCCGCCATTCAGGACCGCGAGCAACACGGCAGCCCGGCGGGCATGGGTCGCCACGGGGGAATGGGTGGCGGCATGGGCGGCGGGATCGGCATGGGCATCCCCGGCATCGGAGGCGGCATGGGTGGAGGAATGGGCAGGCCAGGCGGACAAGGCCGAGGCTCTGGATCGGACGAGCAGCACGCCCGTCTGCGCGATCTGATTGAGGCCCCCGATCAACTTTCTATCGCACAGAAGGGTCCCGAGATCGACCTGACCGATAGTGAAAATCGCGTCCGAGCGCTCTTCACCGACGGCCGCAAATTGGAAAAACCGAAAAAAGACAACTCTGAGAGCCAAGTGAAAGCTCACTGGAACCATGAAACCCTGGTAACGGAAGAAAAGGGACCGAACGGAGAAAAGATCTCGCACACCTACGAACTCACCAGCGAAGGCAAACAACTGGCGGACACCCTGACCCTGGAGAGCAAAAAGCTGAATACTCCAATCATCATTCGTTCGGTCTACGACAAATCTGAATGATCGAAGTGTGGCGCGGGCACTCGTGCCCGCGTTTTGGTCTTGATTGAAATTGGACGACCGTCGCACAGAACCGCGACTCACACTCCAGTCACTTGCTATACACAGCCGGTTCTCCCAAGCTTCGCTTGGCCGGCCAGTGCCGGATGTAGTGGACGATCCGCCAGATTTCCTCGTCATTCAAGATCCCTTTCGAAGCCGGCATCCCCGAGGGAGAGATCCTGTGATCGATGATCCACTTCAACTGCCCATCGCTAACTGCCCATCGCTGTATCGCTGGACGACGCTCGAGTTGAGCGGCGGCACGGGCGGTGACATGCGATCGGCGAAGGGCACTCCGCTATTCTGTCCGTCGAGCCCGTGGCAGACCATGCAGTAGTGCGAGAAGTTTTCCTGCCCCACCCGGATGTTCTCCGGGCTCGCCCGCAGAGGGTTCACATCCTTCTTGCGCCCACGCTGGCGGTGTGCTTGAAACCCTCCACAAAAGCGGTCTCCACTGCGCCGGGCTGCCGGACCTGGCAGCCCGCCGAAATCAGCATCGCCAACAATACCGCCGAGAGAGCAAGGCCAGAGGGACGATGAGGACCCATCACTCCACCACAATCGTCATCTTTATGTTGCCGTGATTGGCGCCGCAGGAGTGATCGCAAATCGTCGTAAAAGATCCTGCCGTGTCCGGCGTAATGGTCACTTCGGTTGGGTGTCCCGGCTCAATTTCTGTGTCGATTTTCAGTTTGCGCATGAAAAACCCGTGGGTCACATCTTCACTGCGCAAACGCAGCGTTACGGTCTCGCCCTTCTTGAGCGTGACCTGATCGGGTGTAAAACCAAACCGCTTCGCTGTTATTTCAATCACCCGCGGATTCGTCCCCGCGTGCGCCGCAAGCCCGGCCATTCCCGCCACACCCACCATGAGAAGCACAACCCAGACCACGCGAACCATATTTCGTCTCTTCATCACAACTCCTTTCAATATTCTTGTAGCGCCGGCGTCTCGCCGGCTGTCCTGACGCGGGCCGCCCTCAGCTGTTGATCCACTTTCATCTGCAGCCCCGGGTTCCTTCAACATCTGTTGCACTCCGTTGATTGCGGAATACTCGCGCAAAGTCAGCTCAACATCCCGAACCGTGAGCGCGCTGGCGGCAGACTCGTTCACCACGCGAATGCCCAAATTGCGGAAGGGCTGCTCTTTGTCGAACGCAATCGGCTTCTTGTCCGCGACTTTCTCCGGATCGGGAAACGCGAAGATCAACGACCGGGCGGCGTAGTGTGTCCTTCGTCATGCTCGTGGTCGTGATGAATGTGTCCGTAGAGTACGGTTACGTTTTCGTTCGCAGCCAGCACCTGGAGCACATCGTCGCCGTCGCTCGTGAACCACTCCCATTCCGGCTTCAAATCGAAGAGCGGGCGGTGGGTGAATACAACGATGGGAGCGGTCTTCGGAAACCGTGCCAAATCTTTCTTCAGCCATGCCAGCTGCTCAGGTCCAATCTCAGGGCGCGCCCGCGACACGTTATGCAGAGCAACAAAGTGCACTCCCCGATGATCGAACGAGTAAAACGTCTCTTTCAGGAACTCGCGATACAGCTGCCCAGCCATCGAGTCCGGCATCGTGCTCGCCGGGAACGCATAGCACCTTCCCCACTCTCATCCGCCCGGAGATCTCCATAAACTGCTTCATGCGTTGCGCGTGCACGTCTTTGCCTTCTGTGTCGTGGGTTAGGTCCCCGGTGAACAGGACCAGGTCGGGCGCGGTGGGGAGTGCGTTAATCATCTCCACGGCACGTTCGAACGCCTTGGTCCCCAACGGATCGGGCGGCCCGTTGAAACCCACATGCGCATCGCTCAGCTGGACGATGGAAAAGGCCGTCACCTGTTCGCCGTTCACCTTCTCCAGCCAGCGCATCATCTCCCCGCTTCGCCCACGGCAGGCTGCGGAAGCGCCGTGTACAGCACGCCAATGCCCAGCGACGAGCCAGCAATCTCATAAATGATCTGCGGTTCACAGGATGTTTCATGGTGTGCTGATCCTCCAATCCGTTCTTGCGATCTCGCCACGGTTCACCAGCCGGATGGCGATTTATTCCGTGGAAAACACCGTGATGGCCGCAAAAAAATAATCCTGGAACAAGTGGAATAAAAGCGCGCCCCGCCGGTTTACCCTAGTGTGCGTGTCGGCCGCGCCCCCACAGTCCGGGACGTTTGAAGAACTCGCCATGCCGCTGTTCGGCCAGCTCTACAACTTCGCCCACTGGCTCGCGCAAAACCGTGAAGAGGCCGAAGACCTGGTGCAGGAAACCTACGTGAAGGCGCTTAAGGGATTTGCGACATTCGAGCCCGGCACCAACTTTCGTGCCTGGATGTACCGCATCCTGCGCAATACGTTTCTAAGCTCTCGCACCGGAAAGAAGGCCGCGCAGACCGTGCCGCTGGACGAAGACGAAAATCAGGCAATGGCGGCGGCGGTTACAGATTCTCAGACGCCTGAAACAATTCTGATTGATCGCAGCCATCAGGACTTGCTGCAGGCGGCGCTCGAGGAGTTGCCCTTACATTTCCGCGAAGTTGTGCTGCTCTGCGAGGTGGAAGAGATGTCGTACCAGGAAATCGCTGAGACCATGGCCGTGCCCATCGGCACCGTGATGTCGCGTCTATCGAGGGCGCGAGCCGCCCTGCGCACGAGCCTGCAGGAGAAATTGCGAAGAACTTAGAGAATTCGATGGCCTGCGAACCATGGCAATCACAACTCGATGCCTATCTCGACGGTGAGCTTCCCGCTGAGCAAACTCGCGCCCTGGACGCTCACCTGCGCACCTGCCCTGCGTGCACTGCGGATGTCCTCGCCCGCGTGCAGCTCAAACGAGCCGTCAAGAACGCCGGTTCGCGCTTTACACCAAGCGCGGAGTTCCGCAATCGGATTGCGCAGAGAATCGCCGCCAAGCAGCCTCGCCGGTGGACATTCGGATGGGCCGTGGCCGCTGCTCTAATGGTTCTCCTGCTGGCCGGATCGTTGATGACGTACCTCGAAAGGCAGAGCCTTCGCCAGCAGCACCTCTATAGCGAGCTGGCCGATCTGCATGTCGCCACCCTGGCCAGCGCGAACCCGGTAGATGTTGTCTCTTCCGATCGGCACACGGTGAAGCCATGGTTTCAAGGCAGAATTCCCTTCACCTTCAACCTGCCCGAACTGCAGAACACGGATTTCACATTATTGGGCGGCCGAGTCACCTACCTCGGACAAGTCCCGGGAGCACACTTGATTTACCAGATCCGAAAACATCAGATCTCCGTCTTCATTTTTCCTGAGGATCTTGTGGGTTTGCGATCCGGCTCCCGTGTCGCGAAAGAACGCGCATTCAACCTGGAGACCTGGACACAGCAGGGGCTGCGCTACATCGTATTTGGCGATGCCGCCCCCGAGGATCTTCGCAATTTGGTGACCCTCCTGAAAGGGGTCGCGGGGTCGTGAGAGTAAGAAGAACGAGTGCCGGGCGGAGCTATCTACGCGGTCGCTGCAAGATAAGCACAACGTCTGTCCACAGAAGACCCGAAGGCCACACGAAGGACCCATGCGGCAGTCCTTCGTGATTCCTTAGCGTCCTTCGTGGTGAAGATTTTCGAACACGAGATTAGTCCTTACGTCAGCCACCAGGCCTGTTTCCCCCCGCGCTACTCACGCCCAATGCGGTCGATCTCCTTCTGGAGTGCGAGCTTGTCCAGGCTCGTGATTGGCAAGGATAGAAACAGGCTGATCCTGCGGTCCAGCGCGACAAACGCCTCACGAAACGCACGCGCGACTTCATCTGCCTTGCCCCTCGCCGCCGCCGGATCTGGCACACCCCAATGGGCCGTCATGGGCTGTCCCGGCCATACTGGACAGATTTCCCGCGCAGAGTTGTCACACACCGTAAAGACGAAATCCAGTGCAGCCGCTCGCGGTTCGGCGAATTCGCCCCAGCTCTTGCTGCGCAATCCGTCGGTGCGCATGTGAGCACCTTCAATCAGGCGCAGCGCCTCGGGTCGCACAATTCCCGTCGGATGACTTCCTGCACTAAAAGCCGTGAAGTTCGGCTTGCCTTTGTGGTTCAAGATCGCTTCCGCCATGATGGAGCGCGCCGAATTTCCTGTGCACAGGAACAGGACGTGGTATCGGCTAATCATGACTTTTTACCTAGTCGGAGGGCAGCAGCCGGGGGCACAGCATGCCGCTTGCGGTTTCACCGCCCGCACGAATGCGCTCATGAACTTGCCGTCCACCTGGGATGCAAGCTGCTCGACGTTCATATCCTCGGGTATGAAGTTCAGGGCGTCCTCGGCACGATAAATGCGCGTTGGTTCGACGTCCACCCCTTCAAAGCCCGCCGCCGCAAGTTTGTTGCGATAGTCGTTTTCGTCGAGCGCCCCCGCTACGCATCCCACCCACAACAGAACGCTTTTACGGATTTCAGCCAGAATCTCGCCTCGTGTCACCACGTCCGACACGGCAAAACGCCCGCCCGGCTTGAGCACCCGAAACGCCTCACGCAGAACGCGGTCCTTGTCGGCCGAGAGATTGATGACACAGTTCGAAATGATGACATCTATAGAATTATCCGGTAGAGGAATATTTTCGATTTCACCGCGCAGAAACTCGACGTTCTCCGCTCCGGCCTTGTGCTTGTTCTCATTTGCCAGGGCCAGCATCTCGTCCGTCATGTCGAGCCCATAGGCTTTGCCGGTGGGCCCTACACGCTTGGCCGACAGCAGCACATCGATTCCGCCGCCCGACCCAAGGTCGAGCACCACCTCTCCTGGATTCAACTGGGCCAGTGCTGTCGGATTCCCGCATCCCAGCGAGGCTAGCAGCGCCTCCTCCGGAATCTGGCTGGCCTGGCCGGCTTCATACAGATTCGACGTGATGGGATCATAACAACTGTTTCCAGGCGCCGAACCGCAACACGAACTCCCGCCAGTCTTCACGCGCAGCGCAGCCTGTCCATATCTCTCCTTCACAACTTCCTTGATATCCGTACCGCTCATGATGAGTTCTCCTACTTGCAGATTTGCACGATCTCTTCCGGACGGAGCGCCTTGTTGCGCGTGCAGCACTCGGAATAGAGAAAACCAAGCAGGCCCTGCAAAGCTTCGGTATTGGCTGTGTAGCGAAGAAACGTGCTCTCGCGCTGCACGTTTACCAGGCCTTCATTTTTCAACTTGTCGAGATGATGGGAGAGGGTTGAACCCGGAATCTCCAGTTCTTCCTGAATCTGCCCGACCACCAGCCCCTCCGGATGTGCGGACAGCAGCAGTTGCATAATCCGCAGCCGCGGCTCGGTTCCCATCGCGGAAAACATGTCCGCATAGCGGGCGACCTGCTCCAGATTCTTGCGGCTTGAAACACCTTGCATATTTCTATATTTGTGGAAGTATAGAATTTTGTCAAGCAAAAAAGCCCTATTCATAGCGGACGGGGAAATGGCTTGTTTTCTGGGTCCTCAGACCGGGTATGAGGAGGTTCTTCGTAAATGCGTTTCGGGAACGCACGGCTTCAGCCGTGCCGCCACCGGCCTGGAAAGAATGCGGCGTTAGCCCCAAAAGGTTATATTTCCAGACCCAAAAAGCACTCAAATGAAACAAGCTCTAGGTGCTCGAGACTAGTTGCTGCGCCACCAAAATCGTAGGCTCCAGCACCATGCTGCAATCCAGGGAACGGGACACCAAGCAGAGGTGCTCGGCTTTCTCCAGCACGCGCCCAATGCGCTCGCGATCTTTCTCGTCGTGAATGGTCACTAGTGGCCGCAGCGTGATGCGGGTGAACTTGAATCCGCCCTCCAGTTTCTCGATTTTGCCCTCGACCGGCACCTCGACGCCTTCAAACTCAACCTTGGATGCTTCCGCCACTGCCCGCAGTGTAGCCACGTAGCAGGTCGCCGCTGCAGCCAGCAGCAGGTGCTCGGGAGTCCACAACCCGGGCTCTCCGCCGAACTCAGGCGGTGCCGCAAAATTGATGGTCCGCGGGATCGCCTCCCCTTCCACGATGCCGCGCTTGTGATTGGTCCAGTGCGCGGCGGCCTTGTAGGAATAGCTCTTCAACATGGCAGTCCCCCTCTGCCGCCGAAGCTACTCCTTGCCACAGTTCAACCCCGTGACTCGAGTCACGGCGCGCTGTGAGCGAAGTCACAGCATGGCGGTACATCCTGTCCGAGAATACCTCTACCGGGTGGGGACCCAGTTGCGGGTATTTCAGCCGGCCGGAGGTTGGCCATGTCGGATGACAAGCGCGATATCCTCGAAGTTCTAAAGTTCGAACTTGAGTTCCTCGAACAGGGTGGCTACGGCCGCAGCGTGCGCACTCCGTGGAAGGCGACCTCGGTTTTTCAGGACTCACCATCGTGCCTGAATTTCAACGACCCAGCTCGGCCGCATCCTTGCAACGAATGTCTGCTCACCGACTTCGTTCCCCGCGAGGCAAGGGAAGAAAACATTCCTTGCCACTTCATCCCGCTCAACCAGCAAGGGGAAACGGTCGACAGCCTGGAGCGGCATGCCCATCAACTGGAAATGGAAGAAGCTCTGAAGAACTGGCTGCGCTCGACAATCGCGCGCCTGGGACGCGAGCGCACCCAGAAGCTCACGGCCCAATAACCCAAGAGCCGAAGTCTGCCCCATTTCATTCAACAGGAGTACAGAGTCGTTTCGTGCGCGGCCCTGCAATCACGAGGACGGCTTACGACCTCGTCCAATGCCGCAGGACTGGCTAGTGTGTTCGTCTTATATTCGCTACACCATCGTTCTGGCACAACATCCTGTCGCGCTTCGCGTCGTGCTCCGGCCAAATTACCGGTCGGGATCCTAGCTACCCCATTCACTCTAGGCGAAATCTTCTGCTGCAGGCCGCACAAATTGCATGCTATCCCCGGCTGCAGCGCGCAATGCTCTTTCCACCCCACACTTACCTTTGGCCCAGTACGTGCTCTATAGACACGTGTGAGGATGCGGGCCAAAGTTTGGTGGTTGGCGCTTGGAGCGGCGATCGCGGCATCCGGAGGTGTTGGAGTCGCTCAAGGTACCCGCTCGGCACCAATGTCGCTCACCGCGATTGTCGAGGCTGTGGAAAAAGCACGGGCGGGAATTCATGCACGAACTTCTTATCAGGTAATTCGTGAGTACCGGCTATTCGCTGCGAATCATGCGAACGCGGACTCTAATGTAGTTGCGCAAGTGGATTTCAGGCCACCCGCCCGCAAGGAATACAAAATTACGCGTTGGACGGGGAGCAACCGGGGGCCGCAAGTGGTAAGGCGCGTCCTGGAACACGAAGTGGAAGCAGCGTCCATTGGCAATCAGGCGCGTGCTGCCCTGACCAGAGATAACTACGATTTCACCTACCTCGGCGAAGCGACATTAGATGGTCAGGTCTGTTATCTGTTGGGGTTGAAGCCGCGGAGAAAAGAAACAGACCTCGTTTCGGGGCAAGTGTGGATCGACGAGCATACGTTTCTAGCGCGCCAGATTGAGGGAGAGGCCGCGCGAACTCCCTCCTGGTGGCTGAAGAAGATCCACATCAGGCTCAGCTTTGCCGAGGTCGACGGAACATGGCTACAGACCGGCATGGAAGCGGTCGCCGACGTGCGTATGATGGGCCCTCAGACCTTGAAGTCCCGCATCCTGGATTACCGTGGCGCCAATGAAGTGGCGCTCACCGGCATCGAGATCCGTTCTGCGAATGGCCAATAGCAGCGTCCAGTAAGTCAGTTCCACCGAATCCCTCTGCTGCCCGTTGCCAATGAGTCCATTCATGCATCCGATCAATTCCGATCGGGTTCCAGCTTTTGGCATTTGTGCCGGTCAAACTGTTCTTGAAGATTGGCTTGGGCGTCCGTCACTCTGCGAAGGGCGCTCAGCGGAGCCGTGAATTGCTCGCCACATGCCGTGCAGGCAGCGACACAAGGCACCGGGCCCATATGCTTAACAATCCTCACAGCACGCTTCGTCATATCTCTATTGATCTATAGCGCCCGAAGATGGAAGTGGCCCGCTACTCCTTGAATCCGAGCACAGAGTGCGCGATCGCCACCCAACTTGATTTCTGATGCTGCCAAACCGTCATTCTGCGCTGAGCATGAGCGGGGAAAGGTTTTCCGTCCGAGCTGCCTTTGAGAACAATCGTGTAGGTCACGACGAAAGTATCGCCATTCATCTCGGTCACAAGATCGCCGATGGAAAACTCCTGAACCTGCAGATTCTGAATATGTTCCATGGCGGTGGTGCGTTCGAATCGTCCCGCCGGCGTGACATACACAATGTTGGAAGACACGTGGCGATCAAGATCTTTCCAGTCTTTCGTCTGAATATCGCGCCAGAAAGCGCGCTCGAAGCCTTCTCCGCCGGTCGCATCCGAAAATGCCTTCACGGGACGCTCGCCGTACACCGTGCAGGCGCTTAGCGGCAGGAGTGTCATGAGCGATAAAAGCAATCCCAACCGTCGCATAGGCCGATTCTAACCCACTGCACCGGGGTACCGCCTCGGGTGCTTCCGGAGTATCAAGGTTGACCGGCTTGCTCAGCCACGAAATAATAAGTGGGCTCTGCATCCGCATATGGCGTGAAGCCTTTCACTCTGCATTTCGAGGAGTGCCATGACCGACTTCAACCGCAAGGTGGAAGAGACGACCGCGCGTGTCAGCAAGACTGTCTCCGAAGCAGCCGAACGGCTCGAGAAAGACAGCGCAGAACTGATCGACTACCTGAACCGCGAGGTGGTGCCCGCAGTCCGGCAGCAATCGACGAAGGCGCTCCGAATCGCCGCCGAGAAGCTGCACGAACTGGCCGACTACATGGACGAGGCCCGCAAGTCCCGGGCGAAGGACTCCGAAACGACCAAACCATAATCGTGCGTACTCTCGGGTGGCTGTTCGTTGCTTTGGCAAGTCTTGTGTTGCTGACCAGCTGCGCCCACAAGCAGGCGCGAGTAGCAGTGCCTCCGCCACCGACCGCCGCCGAAAACCAGACGCGTCCCGCCGGAAACCCTCCCGCGCCGCAACCGAAGCAACCGCAGGCGGAGACTTCTGCCGCCGAAAGCGGTAAAGACGAAGTCATCTCCATACCTCCGGATGCCCAGCCTCTTTCGACGGAAACCGGCATAGCCAGTTGGTACGGCGCGCCTTACCACAACCGCACGGGCTCGAATGGCAAGGTCTACAACATGCATGCCATGACCGCCGCGCACCGCACCTTGCCGCTGGGCTCCATTGTGCGGGTTACGAATTTGAAGACTGGCCACTCCGCGCTGCTGCGGATCACGGATCGCGGCCCCTTCGTCGCAGGCCGGATCCTTGACCTTTCCTACGCTGCCGCCAAGCAACTCGATGTCTGGCAGCCGGGCATCGCCAACGTGAAGGTCGAAGTGATGCAGACGCCCGTCTCGACCGCCACTGGCGGCCGCTGGGCTGTACAGATTGGCTCCTTCGAGAACCAGAAAGAAGCCACCGAACTTGCCGACCACCTTGCGCGCCGTTACCACACCGCCAAGGTCGCCAAGTTCGCCAGCCCGGTAGGCGACTGGTGGGTCCGAGTCCGCGTCCTGAACGACGACCGCAAGCGCGCCGAAGACCTGATTCGCGAAACCACAACAACTGCGGTGGCAGCGTACCTGGTAAGACTGGATTGATTGGAGCAGATGTCAGGTGTCAGGTCTCAGGTCTCAGGTCTTGGGTCCTGGGGTCTTGGGTCCTGGGGTCTTGCGTCGTGGGTTGGCCCCTCTTTCTTGAAAACCTAATGGACACTTGTGTACGCTGCGCAGGTGGAAGCTGCATTCGGAGTATGCTGCATTCGGAACGAGAACCGAGGCAGCCAGTGTTATTACCTGGCAACTGAGAACTAAGACCTGACACCTGAGACCTGACATCTGCGACCTAAGACCAAAGACCAAAGACCTAAGACCTGATCCCTATGGACTGTCTCTTCTGCCGCATTCTCAAGGGCGAAATCCCCGCCAAGAAAGTTTACGAAGACGAACACACATTCGGCTTCGAAGACATCAACCCTCAGGCACCCACCCACGTGCTCATCATTCCCAAGAAGCACGTGCGCGGGCTGAAAGAAGCACAGGCCGAAGACGCGGAACTCATTGGCCGCCTTCACCTGGCCGCTGCCGCGATCGGCCGCCAACGTGGAATCGAAGACGGCTACCGCACCGTCCTCAACGTGGGACCGAAGTCCGGACAGTCGGTGTTTCACATTCACGTGCATCTGATTGGCGGACGGGAGATGAAGTGGCCGCCAGGGTAAGGCGTCAGAGTTCAGGTTGCAGTCGTCCATCGCCAGCCTTCGGTGGTCAGTGGTAAGTCACGATCGTCGGTCGGCTGCATCTCATCCTCCGCACTTTGCGGACGCTGCGAACTCTGCGGTTTAAGCTGTCTGTCGATTAGCTGCGAGATAACAAAACGCGCCAGGATGCCCTGAGACGCGCGGAAGATCCTCCGACGCCCCCCTCGACCCAACACCCAAAGTGCGCCCTAATCGCTTCTGTAGCGATTACAGGGCATCCTGGAAGCCATTCGAGATCCGGTTCCGGCCCGGAATTGCCCCCGAACGAATTTTAAATGACTTAGCTGAGAGGAAAAGTGATTGACGGTCGTGTCTGGCCTGGGCATCCACACGAAAGCAAAATTGGACAAGGAGAGACAGAGAGCAGCTCCGATGCCGGACCACTACCCCGGGGGGTGTCTGCGCCAAGAGATTGAACGCTACCCTATGCGTTAGTCCAGATTGACCGCTTACTGCACGCCCGCTTCTTCTTCTGCGGCGCCGTGACGGCGTAACAACTGGGGAAGGTTCTGGGAGAACGCGGAGCGCGGCAACACCATATCGCAGCCCACTTCATGAGCCTTCTGCTTCAGATCTCCCTGCACATGGGAGAGAAACCCGATGATCGAGGTTCCCTTCTTCAGCTTGCTTTTCAGCTTGGGGATCAGAGTGAGAGGCTTGGCGTTGACGTTGTTCAGATCGAAGATGATGAGCGAAGGCTTCTCTTCGCCATTCTGCTTCATGCGCTCGAGCAAGTCCTTGTCGGTTTTGACGAACTCGACCTTCACGTTCATCTTGCGCGCTGTTTCCTGGATCTTCGCCAGGAAGAACAAGTCGTCCACAAACGCAAAGATGCGCGAGTTCGTGTCGGCGCGCAGGGGCAGTGGCTCGGGGTCGGGCGGATGGTAGGCGGGCGCAAAACCCGGCCTTAACCCGCGACTCGGCTTGTGGCCATTGTCGTTACCCTGCGTCCGATAGTTGTGATCCATGGGCGCGGTGTAGATGCCGCCATGATTCTGGCGATCGCGTCCCTGCCCGCCCGCACCACCGCCACCGCGGTGATTGGGCGGACGGCGTCCGCGCCGCCGCCTGTTTCTCCCTCCGCCGCCGGAGGAGTGTCCCGGTCCTGCATTCATAAGTTTTCTCTTGTTTCGGTTCCCAACTTCAGTGATGAAAGGTTATCGCTCTCGTCTGCCCTTTTCGCTCGGGGGATAAGACCCCACTCTCACGCACGTCTCTTCGATGCGCGGAAACCCCGATGCGACTGGAAAAACAATCCTGAATGATCTTTGTCCGTTTAAGCGCCTGGAGCCAAGGGGCGCGGAGGGCCAGCACGGAAAGCGTGGCCGTTGGGAACTTTTTAATGCTACGCGTCTGTGGCATTCCGTGCAAGTCCAAAGTGGCTGGGGTTTTGCACAGAAGTCCGATACCCGACCCTTCCCTTCTGCGGCACGTGTCTCGCGATCGCCTGAAAACTTGGACGAGCAGAATTGATCGATGGGAGCACCGAACACAGAAAAGTTGCTACGTTCGGCTACTCCCCTAGCAGCGCCCACTTCATGCCTTCCCACCATAACTCGCCGGTTTCGCTTTCGCTAATATGTAACTGTTGAGCGTACTGTTTCGCCTGTGCCCAGTGCCCTGCCTCTTGCGCCAGCATCAACTGGTATACCGGGCGCAGCAGGCCGTCCCCTCCGAGCAGGGTCGCCTTGGTATGCTGGTCGAGGGGAATTTTCTCCAGCACCTCCGCCATCGGAACCTCGAGAATCGCACCCATCAGCGAGACCAACCCCACCAGGAACAGATCAGACTCCGCCCTGGGAGCTCGGGGAGAGAGCAGCTCACAGAAGCGCGCGCGCACCAGCGCTGACAAGACCAGGTCGGTGGATTTCAGCATTCCAGCTGAGATCAGGGCTACCAACCGGATCCAGCGGAGGGTCTCGCGTTCACCCAGGATGGTGAGCGCGTGCCGCACGGAACGGATTTCGTTGCTGAAGGCGAACATCAGAGAGTTCAGGTAACGCAGCAATCTGTAGAGCTCCAAAGCTTCCTGCTTAATCAGTCCTTCCACCTCCCGGATGTCCATGTCCGGCCGTGAGACCGCCTCCAACAAGCGCAGGTAGTTCACACGATTGGCCGGGATCTCGCGCGTCTTCATGGCTTCCGGACGGCGGAAGAAGTATCCCTGGAAGTACACGAAGCCCGCTTCCTGGGCCGCATGAAATTGTTCCTGGGTTTCGACCTTTTCGGCCAGCATGCGGCAGCGGAGTCCGCCATGACGCTTCACCAGGGCAGCGCGTTCCAACGGAGTGGTCCGCCCGAAATCTACTTTGATGATGTCGGCCAGCGGCACCATCGGTTCGCGGCGATCGTTGGCCACGTAGTCATCCAGCGCGATGGAGTAGCCGGCAATCTTCAGGCGCTCACAAGCCGCGATTACGAGGTCATCCGGTTCGACGCTCTCCAGCCCCTCGACCACGGTCTGGCTGGAAGGCAAGAGCGTGATGCCGTCCTCAAGGAGCAGATCGCGGGTACAGTTGATAAAAGCACGCTGCCCGTCACACAGCACATCGAAGCCCATGAGTAGGGTGCTGTCGAGGGTATGGCGGGCGGCCGCTTGCAGGTCAGAGGCGCAAAAGAAATTCTCGATGCCGTCCCGAAACAAAAGTTCGTAGCCGAATCCCTGCTGTTCGCGGTTTAGGATGGGCTGCCGGGCAACAAAACGGAAATCCTGCTTGGGGACTCCGGCGTTCGTGATCGATGGTGAGGACACGCCTTTCCTATCGGCAGCCCGCCGAAGGGCTTGAGGGGATGCAGCCGCACCATCCCCGGAAGATGCCGGCGGCGCACACCGAAATCCTCCATCCTCTCCGGACCCGGCGTCATCTAAAACATCGGTTTCCCGGCTTCAGGGGTTTTCGGAGGTCAAACGAAAAAATGCCCGCACTTCCGGTTGGCAAGACTGCACCTGATTTCACGCTAAAGACACTCGACGGCAAGCAGTTCTCGCTGAAAGATGCCCTCGCGCGTGGGCCGGTCCTGCTGGTATTCTTCAAGGTTTCCTGTCCGACCTGCCAGTACGCCCTGCCGTTCTATGATCGCCTCTTCAAGGCCTACAAGAACCAGCAGGTTACTTTGGTCGGCGTCTCTCAGAACAATGCCAAGGATACGGCTGCGTTCGCGCGCGAGTTCGGTGTGAGTTTTCCGCTCCTGCTGGACGACACGCGCAGTTATCCCGTGTCGAACGCTTACGGGCTGACCAATGTACCCACGGTTTTCTGGATCGGCCCTGACGGAGAAATTGAAATCTCGAGCGTGGGCTGGTCCAAGCCTGACTTCGAGAAGATCAACCAGCAACTGGCCGAAGCGGCGAGAGTGGTCGCGACCCCGCTATATCAGCCAGACGAGGACGTGCGCGACTATCGCGCGGGTTGAAGCTCCAAGAACTGAGCCCGCGGTCGGCGGGACAAAAAAGCAGTGGGCAGTGGCTAGTGGCTAGCGGCCAGATCGAACAAGACATCAAAACCATGCCGACCAACTAACCAACCGGTCAATGGAAAACTGGCCACTGGCCACTGCTTCCCAGCCACTGACGTTACTGCCTGAACGTCAAGTTCTCCCGTACAATAAAGCTTTCCCATACACCTCCGTTGGAAGCACAGGAGTTCTGACTTCATCATGCGCAAGACCTTTCTTTTGTTTATCGTCGCCCTCAACGCTGTGGCGCTGGCCCAGCCTGCACTCAAAGCGACAGTGGCTCCGGCTGCAGACCCGCGGCCTTCCTCGGCGGCCTTCGCCGCGATGGAGACGATCAGTCCTGAACGCATTCGCGCCCATGTCCGTTTTCTGGCCCACGACCTTCTCGAGGGTCGGGGCACTGGGCAACGAGGCGGCGACATTGCCGCCGAGTACATTGCCACGCAATTCGCGCTGTACGGGCTGAAACCGGCTGGCGAAAATGGCACTTACATGCAAGAGGTTCCGATGGTGGGCATCACGCCCGCGGTCGGGACCACATTCTCGCTGGTGCCCTCCAAGGGCGATGCCATCCCGCTGAAAGTCCTGGACGAGTACGTCGCCTACGACCAGACGCAACAACCTCAGTCCGAGATCGATGCGCCTATCGTTTTCGTGGGCTACGGCATTCACGCGCCGGAATATGACTGGGACGACTACAAAGACACCGACGTCAAGGGCAAGGTCCTGCTCATGCTGGTCAATGAGCCGCACTCCGACGATCCAAAATTCTTCAAAGGCAAGGCACTGACCTATTACGGCCGCTGGACTTACAAGTACGAAGAGGCTGCGCGCCGAGGCGCTGTGGGTGCGATCCTCATCCATCAGACCGAGATGGCCAGCTATCCGTGGGAAGTGGTGCGTAACTCCAACTCGGGTGAGAAGTCGTATTTGAAACTGGACGGAACACCCCGGCTCAAAACGGCTTCTTGGATCCAGTTTGCAGTCGCGACCAGATTGGCGGATGCATCCGGTGCGACCCTCAACAAGCTGATGGCCAGCGCGCAAGATCGGGACTTCAAACCTGTTCCCTTGTCGGTGAGACTTAAAGCGCACATCGTGAGCAAGATCCGGCCGTTTGAATCGAACAACGTGATTGGGATGCTGCCGGGGTCCGATCCGAAGCTGAAGGATGAAGCGGTCTTGTACACCGCGCACTACGATCACCTGGGCGTGCGTCCAGACGCGTCTGGCGACAACATTTACAACGGGGCCAATGACAATGCGACTGGGTGTGGCGTGATTCTGGAACTTGCGCGGGCATTCGGACAGGCGGTTCAGAAACCGCGCCGGTCAATTGTGTTCGCTTCCGTAACGGCGGAGGAGCAAGGACTGCTGGGTTCTGAGTATCTGGGCAAGCATCCGCCGGTTCCTGCGGGCAAGATGACACTCGATCTAAACTACGACGATCTACCGCCTCTGGGTTCGCCCGAGGAAGTGGAAGTCTCGGGCGCGGAGCGTACTAATTTCTACCGCACGGTGCAGGCTACAGCCAAGGACTTCCGGTTAGCGATCCGTCCGGATTCGCATCCCGAAGCGGGTTATTACTATCGCTCGGATCATTTCAGTCTCGCGCGCGTAGGCATTCCATCGTTCTCGGTGAACGAAGGCGTGAAGTACAAGGGGCACGACGAGGCCTGGGGCTTGGCGCAGGACGAGGAATACAACAAGAAGCACTATCACCAACCCAGTGACGAATATCGTCCTGAGATGGACTTCACGGGCGACGGGACGATGGCGCGCTTCGGCTTCGTTCTGGGATGGCAGGCCGCGATGCAGCCGCGATTGATTGGATGGGAGAAAGGCGACGAGTTCGAGGCGGCGCGACTGAAGGGCGGAAACTAGGCAGGGGGGCGCGGTTGGAATCAACCCGGTTCGTCGTGTAAACGACGGGCGACCACGTTATCTATCTCCCAGTGTGTGAGAGACATCCATGTCACGCCAGGTGTGCGAGGTAGACGCGGAACAACACATTCCTACAGCAATCTTCTGAGTTTTCTTACTTCTCCGGAGATTTTCCCGTTTCCCGAAACTTATTTTCCTTCCCGGTGTTCAGCACAGGCAGACCATCGAGGATGACCCTCAGGAAGGAAATACTCCCATGCTCTCGCGTCTGTGGATCGTCGTGCTCGCTACATTGTTTCTTGCCGGCTGCAGCAACACTCTGAACCCGTTTTGCGGTAGCGCCCGGCCGGCGCCGCTCATCGGCTCGCTTTCTCCCAGCAGCGTCAATTTTTCTCAAGTGGAACAGGGTTCCATGCTGACCGTAAACGGAAGCCACTTTGTGTCGGCAACTGAGGTGCTGATTAACGGCAAAGTTCTGGCCACGACGGTCACCAGCAGTCAGCAGTTAAAAGTGATGCTGACCACGGGCGTGATCAGCGGTCCCGGTGCGGTGAACGTCAGCGTGATGACCCCGAGTGGCAATACCGGCGATCTGGGGTGCACGAGCGGAGGCAAGAGCAGCGTGCTGGTGCTAACAGTCAACTGAGGAAGCTGGCGGCTGTCATCCGGTGGAGCAGGTTGACTTAGTACTCATTGCCGCAACGAGGGTTGTCAGGTAAGTGCTGGTGCCTGCTAACGCAAGTGACTTAGCATGATCACGAGCTTAGCGTGAAGGTTCAGGGATTATTTCGGTAACCTGACGGTGGTGACCTGAGTACATTGCAGCCTCTATCCGCTCGGGCTAACGTCTGTGATCAGCATGAACGTGAAAGCTTCGGAACGCAGCCTGAAATCGCATCGTCCAAACCTGGTAGCCACTGCAAACGTTAGTCGCAGTCAGAGCGGAAAGCGCCGGAGCAATCGGATGGCCCTCAACGCTCCTATCGGACTATCGGGCGAAGATCGTCAAAAGTGTGCCTTTACCACGCCCGCGAGGGCCACTAACCTGAATCGACACGGAGCTGCCGTCCAATTAAATCGGGAGTTGCTGGTTGGCTCCACCGTCGTGGTGCGAAATCAGCGAGGCACCCTGGTCTCTGCCCGCATCGTCGCGCAGCTCGCCACTCTTCAGGGAGTTCCCACTTACGCGATTGAGTTTGTCGATCAGGACGATAAAGCGAAGAACTTCTGGGGAATCACGTTCCCGTCGTCGAGTACAAGCAATTTTTAATGCGGTGGCGATAAGGCCGCGATGGCTCTAAGCGCGAACTGCTGGTGTCTGCTCTCCTGACCGCTTTGCCGGAGCCAGCACGATCAGAACTGCGCCGATGGTGCTAAACACCGCTCCAGCCATCAGCAGATCTCTGCGTTCGTTCGCAAGGTGGACTGCCATGACCGCCATAATAGCGGCATGAGCAAAACTCGACCATGCAGCGAAGGCGATCACGCTGCGACTCGCTGACGGATTGCGCGCTGCCAGCAGCAAGAAAATCCCAAGCGTGACATAAAGGCTAAGCATCATCGGCAACGCGTCCTCCTTGTTCGCTTGCCAACCATCCCGGACAGAGGTCACCACGGGATATATGGCAGCCAAAAACACCAACCCGACCAACACCAACACAACCTTCAGCGCACGCTCTCGAAGCATAATGTCCTCCCAGATAGAAGAATGGTGAAGAGACATTTGTCCCGCCCGGAAACAACACATGTGCCGTGCACCGCCCCGATGATGAGCACGGCGAAAATGCTCCGGGACCGATTCGACGGCAGAAATGTTAAGTGGAGACCTCCAGCAAGTCAATGAACTGCCGGGCCGACGCTCGAAGCTGCACAACCCATGGGTTAGCGAATGGTGGTTGGCGTCATGTCCCATCCCACTCATTCCCCTTGGGTCGGGCTAATTCTCAACTGGTGAAATGGCCGGATTTTAACAGCTCCTTCCGAGCGGCCCGCGACTCGGGACCACTCGCTTTGCATCAACAATGTTCGAGCCGTCATTTCCAACTAGGCGGCCCAAAATCTCATCCAAGACTTTGGAGTCGCAAGTCCATGACTGAGCAACAAACCTGTGGAAAGGGGCTGGCGGATCGGTCCGTGCTTCCGGCCAAGATCAGCGAGTTGATGGCCGCCATGGTCGAGAATCTCGAGGCGCACCAGGAAACCCTGGATGTTACTGACGAAAATGGCAAACGGGAGCTGCACGCTACTTAAAACTGGCGCAGGAATTTCGTTGCGTCGCCACGTAACTGCAGGTGACCGCCGAGCACATGGCTGGATACCGCGACCTGCCGATGGCGAGACACGATCCAGCGAAGATGTCAGCTCCGAGGATGATCGATGCGTTCGCGAGGTTCGTGGGCCTGGAAAACGACCTGCTTGCGGTGCTGCGCCCGTCGGTCGAGCGGGATCGAACTTTCCTAGCCGCGATGACTGGTCGAGCCGCGTAGCTCGATCCGCGCGTGAGTCGACCGAGAAAAATTCTCGTTGGAGCATGGATTCACAGATGCGATGAGAACTCTATGGAATGCATCCCCAAGTCACAGCACTGAATGTAACTTCCAGCAAGGAGAAATCGTGGCAAACCCATTCGTTCATGTGGAACTGAACACTCCCGATCCGCAGAAGGCAAAGGCGTTCTATTCGAAGCTATTTCAGTGGCAACTGGAAGACATGCCGAACCCCGCCGTCCCCGACGGATCCTATACCTTGATTAAGGTAGGAGAAGGCACCGGTGGTGGGATCATGAAGCAGGTTCCGGGCGGACCCTTGGGATGGCTCGCTTACGTGCTCGTAGATGACATTCACGCCACCACTCAAAAGGCGAGGTCGTTAGGCGCCGAGGTCATGAAGGAGGTCACGGAAGTGATGGGCATGGGTTATCTGAGCTTCATTCGAGATCCAACCGGCGCAATTCTGGGCCTGTGGCAGCCCAAATCGAAATGAAGTCGCCGCAACCGGTGTCCGGTCGCGATCGGAAACAATCGTGGCGCCTTGCGGGCGCGGGCGGCGCGAGTTTTCCTGCCACTCGACCGCCCCCCTACGCTCGGTTGAAAAAGCCCCATCTCAATCATTGACCGGCTCGGATTGAGATCGCTTGCTGAGACAAGCTGCGCCTCCCCTCGAATAGTCCAATCCGTGATGGCTGAATCGCCAATCTAGAATGGCAAATCTGCCACCTTGTTCGCGACGCTTCCTCCACCTACGCTTGCGGACAATCAAAAATACCGTGGTTCGCAAGGGTTCGCGAACTTTCGGTCTAGGGGAGGCAGATGATGAATCTTGTCGCGAAGTTCAGTTTACTCACTGGCTGTTTGTTGCTTGCCGGTGTCATGCAGTCTCAAGAAAAACCACCAAGTGCTGAAGAAAAATCACAAAGTCCACTTACTCCTGTACAAATTGTGGCCCTGGACGAATGCGATCCAACCACCTTTAACGCCAAGATTGGGCCCGATTTCTGCAAGAACGTTGCGTTAGGCGCCTCGACGACCTTCGACGAATTGTTTGCGAAGGCCGCCAACGGAACTCCGGATCCCAACTGGGATTTCGAGCCTGACGTCCTCAAGATCAAGAAAGGAACACCGATTATCGTCACCGACCAGGGTGGCGAGCCGCACACTTTCACCGAGGTGAAGGAGTTCGGTGGCGGGTTCATACACGACCTTAATGGAGGCGAGGAGACCGCTCCAGAGTGTGCCGGCGGCTTCTCCAACCTCGATGTAGCCAAGACCCGGATCCTGCAAGGCAGCCAGCTCCAGGTTACGGGCCTGTCGAAAGGGCAACACCACTTCGAGTGCTGCATCCATCCCTGGATGCGCGTGACCGTCGAAGTGAAGTAACGCGCGGCAGGAGAGAGGGCACACGCCATGTCGAGGCGCTCTCTCCGCCCGGTCCATGGTTTGCGAAACGCGTCTCGACTACCAGCTTCGATGCGCGCCGTCTTTCCGCTTCACAATCTGAAAAATCAACCATTTAGTCAGTAACTTGAGTAACGTTTTCGGCTCACTTCCAGCGTGCTACGCTCACCTTTAGAAGTATTGAAATCAATCATTTCCGAGGTAGTACGGTGCGCTGGACTGCTCTCCTGCTGGTGTTGCTGTGCGCTGGAGCCTTCGCTTCCGATGCAAAACCGCATCGCGCCAAGCCTGTCCAGAAAACTGTCACGTTGCCGGTTACCACTTCGTCGCCCGCGGCTCGTGCGCAATTTGAGCATGCCATGGTGCAGTTGGAGCTGCTGCGTCGCGCCGATGCGTTGGACGATTTGCGCAATGCCGTGAAGCGTGATCCCAAGTTTGCGCAAGCCTACATCCTGATCTCACACCTGGCGCACGATCCCAATGAAGAGCTGGCAACCCGGTCGCGGGCCGAGCAGTTGGCGCCCAGGGTGACCAAGGGCGAGCAGTTACTGATTCGCTGGCTCAGTGGCGTGCAGGAAGATAACTACGTGCCGGCCATCGCCGCTATGAACGACCTGCTGGCGATGTATCCGCAGGATCACCGCACAGCCTTCCTGGCCGGACGCTGGCTCATTCATCAGCGCCGCTACGCGCAGGGGATGTTCGTTCTGGAGCACGCCATCGCTCTCTTCCCCGACTATCCAGCAGCATTGAATGAGCTGGCCTATGCCTACGCCTTCACTGGCAACTTTGAAAAGGCGTACGGGTTGATGGAGCGCTACGTCGAACTGCAGCCCGATCAGCCCAATCCCTATGACTCCTACGGCGAGATCTTGCGGGCGGCCGGGCAATACGAGCCTGCGCTGGGGAGATATCGAACCGCCATTCGTGTGGATCCCAGCTTCGGATCGGAACTGGGCGTCGCCGACACGTACGCGGTCATGGGCAAGGAAGCCGACGCCCGCGAAGAATACGCCAAGGCCCTCATGTTTGTGACAAGTGAACACGACCGGTTGGAGTACGAACTCCAGAGCGCGGTGACCTGGATCCGTGAAGGCAATCACAAGCAGGTGGACAAGTCTCTACGCGAAGTCGCCAAGCACGCGCATGCCGTCGGCATTGCCAAGATCGAGGCAGAGGCCAATCGCATCATGGCGATGAGCGCTCCTGACTATGACGACGCCAGCCATCATCTGAAAGCGGCCGAGCGCGCACTGGATGAAGGACATCCCATGTCCAAGAGTGACCGCGAGGAAGAGCGGGCACTCATCCTGAAAGTGAGCGCCATGCGCGCGGCACAGAACAAGTCCATGGATGCGGCCGCCAAGGCGGTGGCGCAACTGGAATCGATGGCCAGCCAGAGCCGAAGCCAAATTATCCAACTCGCTTTCCACGACGCTGCGGGCGCGGTACTCGTCGAGCAAGGGAAATACGCCGAGGCCATTCCACATCTCGAGGAAGACACCGATAGTCCCGAAGCCCTACTGCTTCTCTATCAAGCCTACAAGCAGACCGGCGCTCAGGAGGATGCGAAGCTGCTCGCCAAGCGTCTAGTCGGCAAGAACGAACCCACAGTGGAGCAGGCGCTGGTGGTCCCGCAGTTCCGCGCAACCTGGGCTGAGGAGCAGAAGCAGGCCGCGAAGTAGAGCAAGGGAATCTGGTATTGCATGCCCCGTATCCCGATTTTCAAACTCGGCTCCGATGAAATCATCCCGCCCGTACTGGCGAGCTACACGCCTTCCCTCTCGCTCGAGGGACTGGCCGTGGGCGTGGATAATCTGCGGCACGATGTTCATCTCAGTCCGAAGTTCACAGAAGCGGCACGCGCCCACATTGCGCGGCTGATCGCACGCCACGGCGATGTGGACGGCCTGCTGGCGGCTGAAGGGAGTCACGCGGGGCCTCGCACTCCCTTCCTGAACAAGCTGACCACGGCGCTAAAACCCGGCGCGAAAGCGGAGCCTAGCGACTTCAAATCGATCCTGACCGACTTGCACGTGGCCGCTCTCAACCGGGCCAAGGCCGAAGGCAAGGTCGCGGTTGACCTGCTCGCGCGGCTGGCGGCGGTGAAGTTCCTGCGCATGGAGCTGAACACCCAATTCGCGCAGGTCCTAGAACGCTGCCGCATGATGCTCAAGAACTACGAAGGAGTCCGGCAGCAGAAGGCGATCGAGTACCGGGAGAGGGTTGCCGCCTTTCAGGTACGTAAGAAGATCATCCAACGCAAGACCGGCCAAGAGCTGTTTCTGTTGCTGCGGGATGTGGAGAAGGAAACCCTGGCGCGCATGCGCCGGTCGCGTTTTGGCGAGAACGACACGGAAGGCCACAAGCTGCTGATCAGCCGGCTGGTGCTTTCCGAGGACGGCCGCGACGATTATCTTTGCGCCGAACAATACGTCATGCTGGGCAATTGGGATCGCGACCCGGATCGTTTCATGCGGATGCGCGAGATCACGTGCGAGTTTCTGCGTTCACTGCAGATCGATCTGCCGGATGAGGACGAGGCACTCGATCCCTGGCTGAATGCGCCGGAGAACGCGCAGGAACTCGTCGGCGGCGGCACTCCCAATGAAGGCTCGCCCGAAGGCCGTTCGCAGAAAGCGCGGCTTTCGGCCTGGGTGCGCCTGCTGGAAGATCAGTCGGTGATGGAGTACGTCATCGCCTCCTATGAAGTGGTGCCGTTGTTGTCGGAATACGCGGCCTATATCAATCCCCAGCAGTTGAAGAATGCACTGGTGGACCGCGCGGAGTGCGACCGGGTCGAGCGCATGATTCAGGACGGGGGCAAGCTCTCCGCCAACAATCTTTATTCCGCCGTGGGACGCGTCGCGAGCTGCCGGGGCGGGGATCGCGCCAAGGTGGCCGGACGTTTTCTGCGCGACTTCCTCCGCTATCACCGTGATATGCGGCGGCTCGAGGCGCTGAACTCCGCGCTGGACAGCGTGAACCTGATCGGCAACGCGAAGCTGCGCGAACTCTCCGCGGTGAACGGCACTCTCTACGAATTCATGTTGCAGGCGGAACAGAAGCCGGTTGAGGAGCGGGCACTGGGGCACGTGATCATCAAGGCCGATGTGCGGGACTCCTCACGGCTCACGCGCTCGCTGATGGATTCGGGGTTGAACCCGGCGTCGTACTTCAGTCTGAATTTCTATGATCCCGTAAACAAACTTCTCGCGAAGTATGGAGCGAACAAAGTTTTTATCGAAGGCGACGCCGTCATCCTCTCCCTGCATGAGAAAGAAGGCGAGGCGGGACTCGCGGTGAGCCGCGCCTGCGTGCTGGCGCGTGAGATTGTGGAAATCGTTCGTGGCTACAACGAACTGGTAACGAAGTCCGGGCTGCCTCCGCTGGAGCTGGGGGTTGGGATTTCTTACCAGGACTCGTCGCCGCTGTACCTGATGGACGGTGAAAAGCGCATCATGATCTCGGAAGCGCTGAATGAAAGCGACCGGCTTTCATCGTGCAACAAGCGGGCGCGCAAGGCTATGGAACCGCTTGGGAGCCCCTTTCATGTCTACGTGTTCCAGACGGTCAGCGATGCCGACGCGGGCGAAGCTGCGGAAGACTTTGTGATGAGCTTCAACCTGGGCGGGATTCGGCTGAGTGCCGCAGCATTCGCGAAGCTGCAGCGGGAAATCTCGCTCGAGCCGGTGACTCTCGCCTTGCCGGAACTGTGGGGTACGGAAGGCTTCTGTCTCTATAGCGCTCTGGTGGGCGTGGACAACGGGATCTTCCGCAGGATCGTGCTACGCGAAAGCCGGGTTGCGCAGATTGATCCGCGCAATTTCACGCTACAGAAGTGGATTGATAAGGCGTATTACGAAGTTTGCACGGATCCCGCGATCTACGTGGCGCTCGAAGGCGAAAAGGCCTCAGCAGCGTCGCGGCCGTAGATCCCAGTCTTGACGATCGGGCCGGTGGGACGCCGGCGCCACACTACTCCTACCTACTCCAGCGACCAGTGGACAATCATACCCTTCGGGCCTACCGCCCAGGCGTCCCGCGGAGGCGCAAAGCTAAGGGCGTTCAGATTGCTGTCGAGGAATACCTGCCACTTCTGTTGAGCGATATCGGAGGCGAACGCAGCGTGCGCCGATCCCACTGCCAGGAGGCCGTGCGCCGACGAAGGATCCATGAATCCCACCGCAGAGAGGAAAGGCTGCGGCTGGATCGGGGCCAGCTTCCAGGTTGCGCCTCCGTCGTCGGCATATGCCAGGTTTGAGCCTTGTTGGTCGGGATGTTGGTAGTCGCCGCCGGCGATCACACCATGTTCGGCGTCGCCGAAGAAGATCGAAAAGATGCCTGAGGAATCAGCGCCGTGAGCGATCGGAGTCTCCGCGACCGTCCATGTCTTTCCGCGATCGCTCGAGCGGAAGACGCGCGCGGCTTTCCCGCCGGTCGCAAACCAGACGTTGGAATCGCCTCGTACCGTGATGCAGCTGCCGCTGGCGGCGAAGGCGCCCTCGCCTTCCACGGAGGGTGGGAGTGTGGCGGGTGCCAGGGGCTTCCACTGCTCGCCGTCGTTGGTCGAGATTAATTCGAATTTTCCGTTAACCGGATCACCGACGGCGATGCCGTGAGTGAGATCCCAGAACGCCATGCAATCATAGAAGCCCTTTGGCTCGGGATTTGTAAATTGTAGGGTCCAGGTTTTTCCGCCGTTGCGGGTCTTATAAATACGCGATTGATCGCCGGGCCCAGCTGCGAGCAGATAGGCTTCGTCCGTGCTGAAGGCTTCGACGTCGCGGAAGTCCAGGCTTTCGGCTCCGGGCACCTGCGCAGAGGTCCAGGTTTGACCCCCGTCGACAGTCCGCAAGTAGGTTCCGTGAGTGCCGCTCGCCCATGCCACTTTCAGGGAAATCGCGCTGACGCCCCGCAAGTTCTCGGTCGTGTTGCTCGGTTGGATGACGTAAGTCTGTGCGCAGCAAACTTCCGCGAGAAGAAGGGGCAGCCAGAAACGCATGCGGATGATTGTGCTACAGAGTGCAGGTTCTGGCGAGTATGCGATTCATAGGGGGATGCAGAGGTGTTTCAGGCGCGCTGCGAGGCGCGGTTCTCTACTCGCAACGCACCCGGCGATGAATCGCCAGGCTATTTTCGATCGTCCTTCCGGGACTGTCTATTTCGCTGTCGCCCATCCTTGAGTAGTGAATGACGACGCGCGTCTTTCTCCGCTCCGCGGCTCGTAATTTTTATCCAACAGTAATCCCGCGGCTCACGCCGCGGGCTTCATTCTTGAGGCCGCTATGCGGCCGCGGAGATGTGCGCTGCGACCGGATGTGCGCTTCTGACCGGGTCTTGGCGCGTCATACTGAGCTACCGCATCGGATCGGACGACGGCGTCAGACCGGATTTGGAGTCGGACTTCAACGGAGCGATGGTGGTTTTCAAGTCCAGCTTCCAGGATGGCAGGCACTTCTGGTAGCGCACCATCCGGGTCGTGTCCGAGTCTTTATCCTCGCGCGCCATGACGTAGGTGCGCATGGTGTAGCAGGTGCCATCGCGCGAATATTCACGGAACACCATATCGCCGCCATGATCCAGCAAGGGTTGAGCCACGATGATGGGACGGTCGCCTTCCGGGGAACTCGAAGCAGGCTGATGTCCGACTCGAGGATTTTCTTGCGGGATCACGTCAGTCCTGGAGTCGGCTGCAGCGACGGGCGCCTGGGCAGTTTGGGCGTAGCTGGCAGCTGGAGCCGCGAAGAAGACGATCAAGAAGAACAACAGAAGAGCGAGGAGGCCGGTGAGTCGCATGGGAGCACCTCCAACACCGGCATTATACCTCCAAATTGGGCAATGAACCGGCGCAAATATCACGGGAATATCACGCAATCTCTTTGCCGAATTGCAGGCAGTAACCATTACCGTCGCGAATTGCGAACTCACGCATGCCGTAGGCGAAGTCTTCGATGGGATAGACGATTTCGGTGGTGTCCTTTAACTCGCGCCATAGATGGTTGACGTCGTCGACCGTGAAATACAAGGAACCGGTGAAGCAGGGCGCATTGAAGGGCTCGTGAGCATTCGGGAGAGCGATCATCAGGGTGATGTTGTCGCGCTCGACGAAGGCCCGCTCATCGGCCTGCTGTGTACGCTCAAAACCGAGACGGTCGCGGTAGAAGGCGATGGATTGCTCCAGATTGTGCGTGGGCAGAATGGGCATGAGGCGGGTGAATTTCATAGGGCTCCGGTTAAAACGACGGACGCGTATGTTAACAGGGAGTCTGGCGTCTTCAGCCAGCGGGACGGCGGAGCTACTGTGAGAACGCGCTACTAGAACGACCGGCGGAGAATGGGTTTGAAAGGGATGATGACGATGGCTTCGACGTCGATGGTTGAACCGTTCTTCATCGCCGGGCGGAAGTGCCAACGGGACAGGGCCTGAGTGGCGTACTGATCCAGGCGCTGATCGGCGCCGTTCACAACGCGAATGTCGCCCACGGTCCCATCGGAGCGGATGATGGCGCGCAAGGTCACCGTGCCGGCTACGTTTTCGCGCATCAATTGCAGAGGATAAGCAGGATCCACTTTGTGCTCGGCGACCGGAGCAATGAGTTCGCCCGCACCCGCGGTGCTGCTGAGCTCGGCGAAACGAATGACCCAGCTGCCGCCGGCCGAATTCAAGTTCGGCATGTTCAACGTCATCGAATAGAGACGGCGTCCGCCGAATACTCTTTGCTCCAGGGGGCTGGGATTGTCGATGACATCGACTCGCGGGCCGTGGGCCGAGGCCGACGCGGTGTCCACAGCAGCTCTCGGCGCTGGCGAAGCGCTGGCCATGGTCGTGCCGCGCGGATCTCCTGCTCCAGCTGCGCTGTTAGCGCCCAACGAGCCGGCTCCGGCGCTGGCGGAAGCAGGTGAATGCGCGGGAGCATCGACATGCAATCCCGGCGGCGCACCGTTGCTGGCCCCCGATCCCGTTCCGTTCCCGCGCACACCACTGTTGCTGAGCCCGTGGCCGTTGGTGCCTGCCGCGCTGTCTCTCTTAATGTCCGGAGTTCCTGGAGCGCCGGCCTTGCCTTCCGGACTTGCAGCGAAAGTTCCGCGACGGTTGCCCTGCGGAGGTTCGACCGGAGGCGCGACTGCGGGATGGATGCCCAGGGCAATCATTCGTCCACCGCCAGGCGAAGATGTCGCCCCCTGCATCACAGGCGGAGGAGGAATAACCTGCGCTCCCGGATGGCCAAGACTTCCCTGCCCTTGAGCGGCGCGCCCCCCTGCTGTTCCGCTACCCGATGCGGCATCGAGGGACGGCGGAGGCGGAACGATTCCTTTACCACTTCCTCCCAGCGTGGGGGCGGTGCGTTGCGGGGACACTGCCAGCTGCGGCGCGGGTGCAATGACTTCCGCGCCTCCGATGTTCAAGTCACCCAACTTCCGAGCGTCACCGGCACTGATGGCGGGCGGCGGTTCGACCACCAAGGCCTGCGGCGCGTTCAGTGCGCGCCGGGCGCCAGCGTTCGATGCGTCCGGGGCGGGCGCAACCACATCGATGGCAAGCGAAGCCACGGCGCGTCCCTTCCCCGACTCCATCTGGGGGGGCGGCGCGACGATCGACTGTCCGAGCGAAGAGAGGTCGCGCCGGGCCGATTGGTTCACATCCGGTACCGGAGCCACGATCTGGTTCGGAAGCGCAGGCAGCGGAGCCGGCTTACGCTCGGTCGCCGCAATCGGAACGGGCACACTGCGGTCGCCCCAGGCAACGATGTTCGGCGTCTGGACATCTTGGGTCAGCTTGATGTTCGGCGGCGTGACGATGGTCTGATGGCGATTGTCGGACTCGGGCGGCACTGACAGTATGGCTTGCTTGGCGAACTCGGGCGCGCCCTTCTGCGGCTTGGCGCGTTGCGAGCTTCCCGTGTCGAGCGGAGGAAGATATTCGGAGGGCGAATAATAGATGACGTCGGAAGCGCGGAATACGGGCCGCCGCGCGATCTGCGGTCGGTCTGCCATGAGCGTCGAGAACGCCCATGCAACGGCGAACACGATCCCGTGGTACAGGACCGATTCCACAAACGCTCCCCAGGGCATGGGACTGGCAACAAAGACATCCGGCCAGAAGGGCGCGGGAGCCGAGGTGGTTTGGACCGGGGGTGGACGGCGAAACAACAACGAGTCCAGCAGATTCCGCCCGAAGGTGCGGCCCCACGGTTCCAGTTCGACGAGCAACTTCGGGGCCCGCCGGGACCTAGGGTCAGGGCTGGATGGGATGGTTGCCGAAATGTTTTCCAGCCCTAGAAACGAGCTCATTGATCACGTCAGAGCGGTACAGAATTGGCCATCATTATATCGGACCCTCAGCGATGCTCTAACGGGAATGTACTGCCGATTTTGCAGTTATGGAGGCGCTGTAAGTCTGTAGTACGATTACCTTTCAGGTTACAGACTATGCGCAAAGTGCAGGCATTCGTGATTCTTAGTGTGTGTTTCATCAGCCTGGTCGGCCTCGGTCTCACAGGCAGCGCTGCCCAGGAAAAGACTCCAGCGCCTGAAACCAAGGCGGTGGATCGTTCGGGTGCGGAGTATTCCGGCATGTACAGCTTCCTGAAAGAAGGAGAGTTTGTGCAGGTGACGGTAGAGGACGCGGGGCGAGTGACTGGCTTCATCTCGCGCTACGGCGATCTGGACAGCGACAAAGGCGCGTTCCTCGACCAGTTTTTCAAGACCGGAAAGCTCGATGGCAACGCGCTAACCTTCACGACAGACCTAGTGCACGGAACGACGTTTGGGTTTAAAGGAACCATCGAGCGGGGAGACGGCAAGAAGCCGGGGGACGAAGGGTACTACGTCATTAAGGGAACGCTCATGGAAACTCTTACCGATGCGAATAAGAAAAACTCTTCGAAGTCGCAGGCGGTGACTTTTAAGTCCTTCCCGAAAGAGGCAAGTCCAACGGCGCCGACGCGCGAGTGAGTGCGAAGTCTTGAGCGAAAAGCCCGAGCGAGTTATTTTGCCGAAGGCTTCAGCACGGCAGTATTGCGCTCATCGGTGGCAATGATCCGGTAAAGCTTCTTGAGTTCTTCCGCCCGATTAACCGGCACGCTCAATTCTTTCACTTCAAAACTGCGGGTATAGCCGATGACGTTTCCCTTTACTTCAGTCTTGGAGTGGTAGCTGGCGAAGCCGAAGTCGGCGTCAACCGGCGGAGGCACGTCATCCACCTCGTATCCGGGGGGCATCACAATTTCAAACGCGTCAGTGTCGCTGAGGGGTCCGTCAAATTCGATGGGAAACTTGCGTGGCTCCTTGGTTTCCAGGATGGACCTGGCCTTACTTCCAAGACCCTGGGGCGCACCAGCAGCAGGTTGCCCGCATTCTTCGCATAGTTATCTACCTGGAAAGAATAATCGAAGCCAAAGGGCAGATCCGTGAGAGAAAGATTCGTCACCGATGCCTTGGTGATCTGAAAGTTCGACAGCGAACTGGCCAGCAGGTTTTCGATTGGCTTGATCCGGTCGGAGTCTTTGGCGATAGTACGCAGCGCCCAGCGTTGCGACCAGGCGCGATCCCCAACTCGGACTTCACTGACATCGCCTTTTAAATTGCCTGACGCATCCAGCGTCAACTTGCCTTTCCGTTGAATGCCATTCATTGCGGACGGCTGCTTGGGCAGCGAGACCAGTTCTCCTCCATCGGGCGCCACCAGCAGAGCGTAGTTGGCCTGCAAGTTCCCTGCGATCTGACCGAACGGAGTCAGATGCTGCCCACCTGCACATCGGGCAGGGTGAAAGTCTTGGCCAGGTACTTCAGGCCCTTGGCCTTGACGATGGACTTGTCGAATACTTTTCCGTCGAAGTTCACGATCGAACCGTCAGGCCGGATCGTCCGTGCGTTTACATTGACGACTTTCTCGCTCACCCGGTAGTAGGGAATCTCGATGTCGGCGTTTTTGCGGCCTTCCTCGCTGAGGATCTTGATGCGGAAGTAGTTGTCCTCGTGCGAGGTTCTGCCGTTGTCGTCTCGATCCACCTGGCGGAACAGGATGATGGCGGGCGCTCCCCGGGGCCTGGGGTTCCGCGGTCATTTTGAGTTCGTCGGGAACTACAGGCTGGAAACCAACGCCAGCAACGGCCAGCGGCGACAAGAAAGTTGCCGCCACGACTGCGGCCACAATTGCCAGAGGAATGGCTGAGCAACGACGAAGCGATGCATGGGATCTCACTCGGAAGATTTTCATGGGTATCAAATCCAACAGACTGCGGGGAAGGAAGTGCGGCGTTGCACTGCGAATTGACGAAGCGACCCGAACCATACCCGGCGCGACCCGATAGGCCTAAGTGGACCGCACGATATCGTCAGTAATCGAGGGTGTCAAGGATATCTGCTGTGGGCAAGCTCACAAATCGGGTGTGACTTAGGGGAGTCGTGAGGGAAGACGTTTCAAGGATCGCTTTGTAAGTCTTTCATTCCCAGACATTTCCCCATACATTTCCGTAATTGGGACTCTTCCAACCCTGAGTATTGGACCAAGGTTACGAGTTAACTCGGGAGAGGCGGGCAATCTGCGGGGACGCGACAGGTTAGTACGTACGCGCGCTGGCCTTCCGACCTAGAACCGCAATAAGTAGGAAACTTTCACAAATAGCTGTCGCCCGTCATTGATAAAAGGATGAGGAACGCGTCCGACTTCGGTATTGTCGTAAGGATCAGCGATCAGATTGCGGTTGATGTTTGCAAGGTCGCTGTTGTAGCCGACGTAGATGGCCGTGCCGGGGTGAACCAGATAGGTGAACAAAACATCCGCGTTGAAGTTCTTGGCGTGCTGGAGTGACGTGAAGGCCGGGTTGGCGAGCGTGGCGTTGTACTGGCCGATCAGGCGCAGTGAAAATTTTCGTGTGAACTGATAATTCCACTTCGAACGCATGATGTGGTTGTTGAAGAAGTTTTGGTTGGTGTTGACGTCGCGCAGCGAGTAGAAGAAGTAAGTGTTGTCGACGGTCAGACCCCGCGCCGGGCGGAAGGTCGTATTGAACTGCACAAAGCGCGACTTGCCGGACACGGGAGGCAGTGGAGCGGGCACGCCGTCTTGCGGATCGTAGTTCGTATCACGTCCCAAGTTGGCTTCTAGCTGGACGGCCATCCAGTTGAAGTACATGCTGTTGAAGAAAAAACCCACCTGATCGTGCGGAAAATCGACATTGCCGGTAAGTTGCGGATAGTCAAACGGACGAAGGCGCTCGTGCCCGTAGTTGCCATATATGCCGACGTTGGTACGTCCGTTGAAGACCCAGCGGTAATTGGCGTTGGCAAAGTATTCGATTCTCAGTCCGCCGTGGTCCCAGATGTTGCGGGTGTACAAGCTAGGACCGTGGAATAGCAGGTGCTTGCCTTCCACGTAGAAGCGCCGCTGCGCAAAGTTGCTGAACCAGCGGATGTCCGGACGCTGGAAAAATCCGGTCCTCGTTTGAAAACCCGGAGCGTTGTCTTTATAGAGAGAATTGACCTCGAGGTTGCGCGTGCTCCGCTCTAAGTAGAGTTGATAGCCTGCCCCGTTTTCGTGGGTACCGTCATTCCAGACGGTCTGACTGAACACGGCTTGACCATCGAGTTGCCAGTTCTTGTTGAAGCGGAAGTGGCCGTCAATTCCGCCCACGCGATTGGTTCGCGTCAGACAGGGATCGTCCTGGCAGGTCGTGTTGGGCACGGTATTCAGTTCGCGATCGGTATAGATAATCCCGAGGTTGCTACCATTCTTACCGAATTCGCGGCTGACCCGAAGGATGCCGAAGTAGGCTTGCCGGCCGAACAAGGGATCGTTCGGGCCAACGCTCTCGCCGGGCGACTGATCGTCGGCGAACAAGGTTCCTAGCGACCACGGACCTTTCTTGCCCGTGAGGCGAATGCCATAAAGAGGATCGACAATGCGACGGGTAAATACCAGGTTGATGGGCGTTGAAAAGTAAGTGGAGTTCTCCTGGAAGAAGGGTCGCTTCTCGGGAAAGAGAACTTCGAAGCGCTGGTTGACGGTGATCTGTGGTTCGTCGGACTCAACCTGGCCGAAATCGGGATTGATGGTCGCGTCCAGAACGAAGCTGTCCTTGAGGACCATCTTGGCGTCAAGACCTGCCTTGGCCTCGATGTCCTTGGAATCGAAAAGGAAGTTTGCCGGGTCCCGCTGGTCCAGCGTACGCACGGTTCGCGCCGAGACGTAGGGAATGAACTGATCGTTGCGGCCGGGTGAAATCCTCTCAAGGCCAGAAAGCGATCCCTCTTGCGTTAGTAGTCCCTGCACGTTCATGGAGTACCGCGGGAAAAACGAGTGCTCCATGCTGTTGTGCGGAATGTCGCGCTCCAACAGGATGCCCCAGTCCTGCACCTCCGTGGTGGACTTGAAACGGAGCGATTTGAAGGGAACCGAGATGTAGCCGATCCAACCTTGTTTCAGCACACGTGTGTCGCTGCTCCAGATCGTGTCCCATGAAAGGTCAATGTCCTCCTGCCCCTCCATGTACGTGCCTTCTTGCTGAATGCCGGCAGGATTGATGAAGAAGAAGACAGCATGGCGGCGGTCGTGAAAGGTGTCGAGAAAAATCCCGACTTGGTCCTCTTCGTTAATCTGCTCCCGGCGGACCATGTGATTGCGGAGTTTGTCGACTTCATTGTCGAAGGCGAGGAAGACGATGTAGAGATGTTTGTCGGTGTAGCCGAGATAGGCTTCGGTCCTCTGGGATACTGGCACGCCGTCCTTGGGATCGTGCTGCCAGAACTGGTCGATCTTCAGCATGGTGCCGGCGACGGCGGGTGAGGGCTGCATGCCGGCGAAATCTTCGATCTTCGGTTCTCGGGTGAGGCGGGGAATGTGGACGGTGGCAAGATGCTCGATGGCGCCTCTGGTGACCGAGGGGTTGGGCTGAGCGAATAAAGAGCGGCCCGCCGCAACAAGGAACAGCAGCAGTGCGAAAGCTTTGAATGTAGTGCGATTGGGCACAGGGCTTAGGGGAATCCGCGAAGTCTCCGAGTCGCTAGTCGCCGCGGATGACTCTTAGACGAACGACTAGGGTAAATGTCACGTGTTTTCTATGCCCTGCACGCGGCCGACTCACTCGTAGCGCAGGCAAACGATGGGATCGAGGTTGGCTGCGAGGTTCGCAGGATAGTAACCAAAAAACAGACCGACGCTGACCGAGATCGTGAAGCCAATCGCAACCCAAAGATACGACAAGCTGGCAGGAATGGAAGGCACGAAGGTGCGCACCAGCGTCGACACCGCGGCCCCGATCAGAATTCCGATCGTGCCGCCGGACAAAGTCAGGGCCACCGCCTCAAGAAGGAATTGCAGGCGGATATCGGCACGGCGCGCTCCAATGGCTTTACGCAATCCGATTTCGTGGGTTCGCTCGGTCACCGAGATGAGCATGATGTTCATCACCCCGATACCGCCCACCACCAGGCCGATCGAACTGATCACTCCAGTTAGAATTACGAGGGCGCCAGTAAGCTGGTTCCAAAGGTTACTCAAGAAATCGGGCGAACTGATTTCGAAGTCGTTCTCTTTGTCGGCGGGGACATGTCTCAAGCGGCGCATCGCCTGGATGACTTCGTCTTGCGCAAGTTCCACCTTCACGTTTTCGGGAACCGTGAACGCCATCACCAGCTCCTTGTTCTCGGGGTAATTCTTCTTGAAGTTGCTGAGAGGAATGATGGCAAAGGCGTCGACGCCGGGTCCGACGAACAAGCCGGCATCGTGCTCGAAGACACCAATGACTTCGAAAAGCTGGCCGTTGATGCGTACGGTCTTGCCGACCGGATCCTCGTACGGAAAAAGAGATTCGCTGATGGCCGCGCCCAGCACTACCACGGCGCGCGCATGCTCCTGATCAAAAGGGCTGATGAAACGGCCGTGCTCGATGGCGAACAGGGGAATCGCATCGGTATATTCCGGCTCCGCTCCGCGCAGGATGACCTTCTCGACGCTGCGTCCTTCGTAGATGATCTGATTGCTGTCTCCGAAGAAGAACCCGCGGGTGCCAACGGTGGTCACAATCTGTACGTGCGCCGCCGCATCCCGAATGAAGCCAGCGTAGGTATATTCGAAGAACTTGCGGGTGCGGATGCTCTCGGGCCAGCGGGATGGATCGGAGCCCGGAGGAAAGCGAGACACGAAATAGGTGCGCGAGCCGAGAGACTCCACTTTGTCCTGCACAAACTTGTTCAGGCCCTGAATGATCGCGGCCATAGAAATTACCGAGGAAACGCCAATCACGATGCCGAGAATCGTCAATGCGGAGCGGACCTTGGCCGAGCGCAGGGTTGCAATGGCGGCAAAGAAGTTCTCCCGCGCCTGGGACGCGGTCATGATGGCCATCAGTCCGACCTCAAGGCGACGATAGGATCGAGGTTGGCCGCACGTAATGCCGGGTAGATGCCAAAAAATAACCCGACCGCGGAACTGAGGAACATGCCGAGCATAGCCACGCTCTTCTGCACGGAAGCGGGAAAGGGAGTGTAGGAGCGCAGCGCAAGCGCCACGAGGAATCCCAGCGAGATGCCGATCAGTCCACCTGCGAGACATTGCACTACGCTCTCAGTAATGAACTGGCGCATGATGTCGAGCTTGGTGGCGCCCACGGCGCGTCGTACGCCAATCTCCCGGCGGCGGGCTGTAACGCTCATCAGCATGACATTCATGATGACAATGCCGCCAATGATGACCGAGATCGCGCTCACCATGATGAATACTGCGAAAAACGCCGTGCTGATGCTGCGCCACAACGCCATGTAGCTTTCTTTGGTACCGATGAAAAAGTCGTTTTCCGTCCCGGCACTCAAATGTCGCCGGGCGCGCAGGATGAGTTGGGCCTGGTCCTGGGCATCTTGAAATTTATCCGTGCTGGCTTTGACATTGATGGTCACACTGTTGTGGGCGCCCTGCATCCGCAGAAAGGACGAAAGCGGGATCATGACGTAGTTGTCCTGATCCTGTCCGAGGACGCTACCCACCTTCTCCATGACACCGATCACGGTGAATTCCTCGTTGCCGACACGCAGGATTTTTCCCAGTGGATCGACCCCCAGGAAGAGCTGCTGCACCAACGTGTCGCCAATCATGCAGACGTTGGACCGGTGTTCGCCTTCCGCAGCCGTAAAGTAACGCCCCCGCTCGACGGTGCGCGTGTCGATGTCGGCCATGCTGGGAGTTTGGCCGGAGAGGCTCACGTCGGTCACTTCTTTGTTTGCGTAACGGGCGCGGACACCGCTCACGGATGCGGTGGCCCCAACTTCTTCGCAAGTCGTGCAGGCTGCGGCGACCGCCTGCATGTCGTCGAGCTCGATCTTCCGGTACTTCAGCGCCTTGATGATGATGTTGAAGTCAGTCACGGCGAAGGGGGTGCGCGCAAGCTGGAAGACATTGGTGCCCAGGTTGGCGATCTTCTGTTCCACGTAGACGTTCGCGCCCTGCACGATAGTCATAACCGTGATCAGGGTCGCGACCCCTATGGTGAGGCCAAGCATGGTCAGCGAGGCGCGCAATTTATGTGCGCGCAAGGCGCTGAAACACTCGGCCAGGTTGTCGCGAATGGCGAGCATAGGCGCGGAAGGTGACTCTGGAGTGCGACTATTTATCCTAGCAGCGTTTTGGGTGGACGAGACGGGGTGAGGATGCTTGGGATCCCGAAGGGACCCTCTATTTAGCTTAGCTTAGCTTAGCTAGCGGCGACCGTGCGACGCTCGGGATCCGCGGGAATCAGGCCCGCTTCGTGCCCCCAGCGGTGCGGCGCACCTGAGCCACTTTCTGCTCCAGCCAGCCGCTGTGGTTTTCCTCGAAGGCCACGAACTCCTCATATTGGGAGCGAAGTTCTTCGTCTTTCGTGGATTCCGCCAGCCGGCGATAAAAACGAATGGCGCTTTCTTCCGCAGCCAGGGCCACCTCAAAAGCACGCTCGCGTGGAGAGCGGCCGACTTTAAGCTTGGTCATGGTCAAGATCTCGCCATTTTCCAGCCGGGGAACTTCGATGAAGTCAGAGATGTCGTCTTCCGTCATGGCGCAGGGGCGGGTGCCGTAACGCTCGAAGTAACGCTTTTGGAGAGTTGTCCCATGACGCCGTTCTTCGTTCGCCATCTCCCAGAAGGCAGCCGCGATTTCCAGGGATTCAGGATCCCGAAACTCTGCGAACATTTCAGCAAATTCGCTGTAGATGGTAGCGTTGCGCTCCTCGATAAAGATGGCAACGTGCAGGGCTTCCTGAGCGCTGAGTGAGGCGAAGTTGCGCTTCACAAATTACCTCCCGAAGACGAACGGTATCAGCATACCCGCTCCCCCATAGAGTTGGGAGCGGGAAGATACTTTAGGAGGCCTGTTGGTCCCGAAATGGTAACGTGATAAAGGCTGATTTGGCGGGGCCTTGCGAGCTAAGGATTGGTTTTCGGGGTGCGGGTCAGTAGTTGATGCGCTGCTCGGCATGGCGACTCAGATACCAGCAAGGCACGTACCCGAGGTGGGGAAACAGCGAACGAACACAGGTCACAGTTACAGGGTTTTCATAGACATACTCCGTTTTGTTGTTTTTTCCCGGAATGGCGTCGAAGCGCCGTATGGTGACAGTTCCGAAGGGCTGCCGGCTTCCGGGAATTCGGTAACGGACTGAAAGATCGTCTCCCAGGTACAATGCGATCATTCCCGCGAATGTAGCAATCAGGATCCGTAGTTTCATCGACTTGGCAAGAAGATGATTCAAGAACCGGCTGTGAGAGTCAAATCCTGAACTCCCATGTCTTCCAAGAAACGCAAGGCAGGCGCGACCCGTTCCCACGTCGCAAAGGATAGCGGTCACAGGGCGGCAGACTTCGCGCGGGGTCTGCTGGCCTGGTACGACGAACACAGGCGCGATCTGCCCTGGCGTAGGGATCGAGACCCATATCGGATTTGGCTGTCGGAAATCATGCTGCAGCAGACCCGGGTGGCGGCGGTCCTGGACCATTACCAGCGTTTCCTAAAGAAATTTTCCACTCTCGACCGGCTGGCTAGGGCTCGTGAATCCGCAGTACTGGCGGCGTGGAGCGGCTTGGGCTATTACCGCCGCGCTCGTATGCTGCACGCAGCCGCCAAGCTGGTGGCCAAGCAATATGGAGGCGAGTTTCCGAAGAGCCGTCGTGAACTGCAGGAGTTGCCGGGTGTAGGCCGCTACACTTCTGCCGCCATCGCCAGTATTGCTTATGACGAACCGGTCGCCGTGGTGGATGGAAATGTCGAGCGCGTGCTGCAGCGCTTCACGGGGAAGCCCGTCAAGGGCGAAGAAGTCTGGCAGATCGCGGAGAGCCTGTTGGACCGGAGACGTCCCGGCGACTTCAATCAGGCCATGATGGAGCTGGGCGCAACCGTTTGTTTGCCGAGGCAGCCCCGATGTTTGCTATGTCCGGTCTCGGGTTTGTGCGCAACCCGCGGTGAATTGCCGTCAACGGAAAGCGGATCGCGACAGCACAAGCGCACCATCCACGTCGGTCTGGCGCATCAAAATGGCGAAGTCTTTCTTGTGCGACGGCGAAGTGACGAATCACTGATGCCCGGAATGTGGGAACTTCCGGAACTCCCTGCTGCCAAATCGCACCCACACCCACTGCTGTCCTTGCGGCACTCCATCACGGTGACAGATTACGCAGTGCATGTCTTTGCGACCTCGAAACCGGAGATCGATGATGGAAGATGGGTGCCCACTTCGCGCCTAGCTTCCCTTCCACTCACGGGGCTGGCTCGTAAAATTCTGCAACGTGCTGAAATCCTTGAAGCGGAAAAACCCCAGGGACTCGGAGACTGATGCGGAACAGACGTTGATGGGAGAAGCGTGAGGTAATGAGAGGCACCTGCAAGTCGATTACCCTACTTTCGCTCGTGGCTGCCTTCGCGGTCGACGGCGGGATGGCTCCATCTCAATCGCGTCCAACCCAAGCCAAGGCCTATCTCGGATTTGATCGCAATGAATATCCCGGAGACAACAATCTGGCTGCCTTGCGCCGGACCTTCTGGTTTGCGGGATACTGGCTGAATCCACCCCCGGGGGCGAGCAGTAACACCTGGGTGGGCCACCGAAAGGCGATTCAAGCGGCTGGCTTTGGTTTCGTGCTTCTGTTCAACGGCCGTTTGGATGCTGTTCTGAAGAAGGCCGCTGACCCAGAGACGCTCGGCAGATCGGATGCTGCAGAAGCAGTTGCCTCTGCCCAACGAGAAGGCTTCCCCGCCGGAGCAGTCATCTTCCTCGATCAGGAAGAAGGGGGGCGCATGTTGCCAGAGCAGATGGCGTACATCCATGCCTGGGTCGACAGCGTCATCGCCAGCAGCTTCCGCGCGGGAGTGTATTGTTCGGGTTTGAACGCAGGAGGATCGAGCGCGACGGTAATCACTGCCATCGATATTCGGGACCACACCAGTGGCCGAGCGATCGCCTACTGGGTTGTAAATGACGCCTGTCCGCCATCGCCGGGATGCGCTTTCCCGAAGCGGTCCCCGCCTCCTTCAAAAAGTGGCATTGCGTTCGCCGAGGTTTGGCAGTTCGCACAATCCCCCAAGCGGCACGATGTAGCGACTGGATGCCCGGCCAACTACGATCGGGATGGGAGTTGTTGTCCGCCCGGAGCAGCGCGGGACGCGCACTTGTTTGTGGATGTCAACGTGGCCAATTCAGACGATCCTTCACACGCGAGGTCCGGACAGCGGTGATGTGAAGGCGGTAGTGGCCGGTAGATGAGCGGACCGTCGACGTCATCGAGTAAGGTGCGGTCAAGTTCCGTGTCCTGGCCTCCACGTCCTGGCCTCGGTCTCGATCCGCACCTGCTTACCACAAGTCACACTGACGGAAGGGCAACCAGTTCATCCCGGTGACCACAACTAGGTCAATGGGGTTGTTGTGGGCATGCACCAGCAACTTCTCCTAGTCCTAGGAGGCTTGGGCGCAATCCGATCAGGTCCCGCGCGCTCGGCGCACGATTCTCTGTGCGCCAGCTAACTTCATCGGACAGCAAGGGCAATACTTTAATTTGGGATAGCCGGAGGGACCCCCGACGTTTCGCTCCGAAACGCGCCGAATCGAAGTAGAGCGGTCCACGAGACTACGGGACATTGACGCCTCAACGCTGGTAAGTATGCCCAGGGGTGTATTCGTCGTGAATCAGAGATTCCCTGGTTTCTGCGAAGCGAAGCTCACGGTTCGCGATTTTCGCCAGCCTCCGTGTCGTCCCATTCACGCTGGCAAGCATGGCATTTCCATGCCTTGCGATGCAGCGGGAAAGGCAGGCCGATGTAGGCACTCGCGTAGGCCACGGGTTTGTACAGTTCTTCAAAACTGACATCCAGGGATTGGCAGTGGGGGCAGCGCGGCGGCTGATATTCGCCGACGCCTTCGACGGCAAAATCCTCCGGTATGGGCTGGCTGAGAATCTCAGCCGCCGATTCCACATCCTCGGGCTTCACCAGCAGTTTGATGCCACCCAGTAGGTTCGAGATGAACCAGTCCATCCGCACCATGTTGTCGTCTGCCAGGAACGATTCGATGCCTGCCGACTCGAGACTGCCCTTTGCGAGCAGTGCCTCGGGCAGGTCCCGGAATTTGCGAAGGGTGATCAGGTGACGCAGCTCGAATTGGGCGTCCGCCTCCTCCGGCAAATCGGGTAAGTCGACCTTCAAGGCTCTTTGTTGCATTTCATACGCAAGAGCATTCCGTGCAACGTCGGTGAGAGAAGCCGAGTCGGCGGCGATCTTGTCCAGTTCCCCATCGCTCATTTGCGAATAGAGCTGGCTCAAGCGGCTACTTTGTTCGGGCTCCGCTGTCATGGTGCGAATCATACCGCAGGCGGATATTTCTGAGGAGGTCTCGGGACCTCGAAGCCGACTACCCGGCCACCGCCGAAGACACAGGGTTGTTGAGTACGCGGAGATCGTCGGTATTTTTCTGCGGAACGGTAAGGTGCGGCATGGGAGAACCTGCAAACAGGTGCCGGCACGGTTTTGCCAGCCAGCGTGCCCAACGTCCCGACCATGAGACCCGAGCGCTATCGGTGGCAATGCCCGTATCCGCATACATTTGCCGATAAATCTTGGAGATGAGAAGAAACGCCAGCCGGCCGCGACTCGACTTGATGAACAGAGAGCGCTTCCAGATGGAACCGAAACTATAGAAGCTGTCCCACACCGCCTGGGTGCGCGAACGGATTTCCTCGGCCGACATCACAGGATGGTCCCAATACAGCTTGGGACGAAGCTCTTGAGGAATGAGCCAGCGGCGCGTCAACGGAACTCCGGCCACGGTGGGTGGGTTTGCGCCTAATCCCTTTTCCCAGCGATTGAAATCCACGGTTCCCGGGTAAGGGCTTAGCATGACGAATTGCGCAAAGGTGAGGTCGGCGCTTTTTGCAGCCGCGGCTGTGGCCGCGAACGTTTCTGGCCGATCGCTAGGCAAACCAAAAATGAACGAGCCCAGGACGTGCACGCCGTGGCGTCGAAAAGTTTTCAGTCGCTCCACCAGGTGCTCCCCAGCCAGGTTGAAATCCTTGTAGACGTCCTTCAAGCCTTCCGGAGTCACGGACTCCACTCCCACCAGTGCGCCCTTGATGCGAGCGGCTTTCATCGCGTCCAGAAACTCAGGATCTTCGGCCGCCTCCATGGTGATCTGGGTAAAGAAAACCATGTCGTCAGGAAGCTGCGCCAAGCGGGACATGAGTTCAAACCGTTCCGCGCGCAAAGCTCTGAGTTCCGTCGTTCTGACGGTGTTCTTCTGCTGGGACGCCAGATTGAGGTCCGTGAGAGTGACGGGATAGAAATTATCGTCGGCCAGCGCGATAAATCGAAAGCCGAGTCGGCGCAAGTGCACCACTTCTTCAATCACAACATCGGAGGCGCGCTGGCGCGGGCGCTGACCATCGGTTCGCCACACGGAACAGAAGGAACAATGTTTGGGACAGCCGCGAACGGTCTGCACGGACGCCCACATGTAGCGGTTGCGAGGGACCAAGTCCCACCTCGCCGGGACAAAATCGCTGGCCTCGATCTGGCCGCCGGCATAGATCGGCTGCGGAACGCCCTGAACGCAGTCCGCCAGTACCTTGGCCCAAGCGATGTCTCCATCCCCTTTTACAACCGCATGCGCACCGCCGAGCTGGTGTGCCTCCTCCGGGAACAGCGTGCTGTGAATTCCACCAAAAATCACATAGGCACCGCGCTCGCGAGCCATTTTTCCAATTTCATAACCGCGCAGAGCGTTGGCGGTGTGAATTCCGATCCCGATGGCGTCTCCGGGCTGAATTCGTTTAGGGTCGATCTGGAACAGCGTTTCGTCAACCAAGTGAGGATCGCCAAAGCTTCGCGGGGTGGCAGCAGCAATCACGTACTGCCAGCGAGGAGTGATAACGGCGGTTCCGAACGACACGCTGCTGGGGTTGACCAGATGGACATTCACGCAACGTCCTCCTTGTAGATCACCCGCTTGCTTCCGAACCGTTCACCAGTGATCAGCTACCTGGATGGCGGGGAGCCAATTCTGTCCCACGACGTTTCGCTCTGAAAGGCGCGGACTCGAAGCAGAGCTGTCCACGGAACCACAGGACGTTGACGCGTCAACGTTAGGGAGTATAGCTCAGGGAGGACCGGTTGGTTACATTCTTTTGAGCGCTAGCGGACATTCGAAACGGCGGCACGAAACTACAGGCCATAGTTGGTAGCGGGGACATAACGGAAGTTGCTTGAAGAATATGGTGGGCGCTATAGGATTCGAAAGTAGAAACATTTTGTATTTCCAGCCAGCGACTTGCAGGACGCAAGGGGTAGCGGCGGACACTGATGGAAACAGCGGGATACGCTTATTGCTCCCTTGTTGCTCCCTCGATCAAAGCGTCGGAATCCGAAACCACATTTCGCGGACGGGTTGGCAACCGGCGCAAACCGCAGCCTTAGGCTACGGAGGTTGAGCGGCACACCAGCCTTCAATGCGTTGTATGCTGATGAAGCCATGGCTGACACGTTCAAAGTTTTGTTGGCGGCACTGATCTTCACGTTCACGGGCAACTCATTTGCCTCCCACCCAACCCAATCCGTCGAGGCTGCGGATAGAGCAGCAATCAAAGCGGTGCTCGACGCGCACGGTGCCGCATGGACGCGAGGCGATGTTGTTGCGGCAAGCGCGACTCTCACGGAAGACGCCGATTGGGTGTCAGGCAGTGGCACAGTTCTCGTTGGCCGAGACGCCATAGCCACGATGCACAGAGAAATGCTTTGGAGGGCCAGCAAAGGGGACGAGGCATTCCCACCCCGGCATTTCCAGCAGTCGTTTCATTACGCGAGAAGCGGCGGTAGTCGATGGGGATAGTTACATGGCGGGGTTTCGCGATGAGAAAGCAAGGAGCTACCTGCCGAGTACTCGCGCTATACAGCAGTATTCGTTAAGAAAATGGGCAAGTGGTACGTGACTGCGTTCCGTTCCCTGCCGCCAGTAAAAGTTGCTTCCCGAAATGACGCACTACCGTAGAAATGGAAAACCACGAGCAAAGAAACGTCGGACTAGCCCAACAAGGTGATGGATTGGCGACCGACGCCATGACCGTTCCGCGAAAAGAAAAACTTCAGTGGATTCTTCTCCCAAGTCTCCATGGCCGGAAATCGCGATCGGACTAAGCGGCTCGACTGGAATCCTTGCGTGCTTCTCTTTTGGTCGTTCCTTGTTCGGGACGACGCTCCGCCTTCTTGTCCAACTGATCGGCCTGCCGCTGTTCCTTATCGGCTTTGGTTCGTTTCTCTGCCATGCGAACAGTCTCCCACAGGCAAAACCGGACATGGCCCTTGTATTTCAGAACGCACCACTACTCCATTCCCAGTCGCCTTCGCCCAATGGACGGGATTTTTTGCGCCGAATGAGGCGAATCGAGCAATCGGCTTTAAAACCCCGTCAGCGAAGCGCCCGACAATCCGGCGTCGGCTAACCCACGATCGGACGGATCGACGGACGCTCACCGTCCAAATGGACTATCCTAGTTGTATGGATCACATCGACGTTCTCCGGGAAAAGATCGGGCGTCTCCGGGTGGAGATTGCTGAGATTCAAGAATTGAACCAGCAATATCGCTTTCAAGGCGGGAATGGCGCGGATGCTC
>UEXW01000271.1_pt1 | contig 73915 bp, 64 predicted proteins | sample 4301151 | NCBI WGS metagenome assembly UEXW01 (sample SAMEA4773176, study PRJEB27434) | metagenome | biome: 2259; feature: agricultural soil; material: soil | place: USA | collected 2014-09 | depth 0.25 m | reverse complement strand
AGCTAAGTACTCAAGAACGTAAATACAGTGACGTATAATTTTATGGAATGTGACGCTGAACACATCTAGACTGGTCCTCGGGGAGGACTGTCTTGCCACGTTCCAGTCCATTTCGCATTGTGCTCACCCCCGCAGAGCAAGAAAAACTAGAGACACGAGCTCGAAAATATACGTCACCGTATCGAGATGTTATTCGAGCTAAAATCATCCTCTTGGCAGCCCAGGGTTTGTCGAACGATGTCCTTGCTATGCGCTTAGACACGCCCCGCCAGGTCGTTAGCAAATGGCGCAAACGATTTGCCTTGGCGCGTCTGCCCGGCCTGGAGGAACATCCTCGGGGCGGGCGGCCCGCTCTCTTTTCCCCCCAGCGTCGTCGTGCAAGCAAAGGCCCTCGCTTGTGAGCTTCCTCATCGTCTGGGGCTCCCGCTCTCGCGACTCTCCATCGCCGATCTCCAGCAGGAAGTGGTGGCACAAGGCTTGCTGGCTGAGATCAGCGGCACCCCCCGGTGGCGCTGGCTGAATGCGGATGCCCTTCGTCCTTGGCAGCACCGCAGTTGGATCTTTCCCCGCGACCCAGATTTCGCCGCCAAGGCGGGACGCGTCCTGGACCTCTATGAACGTCTGTGGGAGGGTGTCCTCTCCGCCCCACCGACTTCGTCATTTCCGCCGACGAAAAGACCAGCGTTCAAGCTCGCCGTCGCAAGCAACCTACTCTAGCTGGGGCTTCCGGCCGTCCCATGCGCGTCGAGCAGGAGTACTTCCGAGAAGGCGCCTGGACCTATCTGGCGGCCTGGGATGTCCATCGCGCCAAACTATTCGGTCGCTGTGAGAACAAAAGCGGCCTCGCCCCGACCAACCGCCTCATGGCCGAGGTCATGACCCAAGAGCCTTACCAGTCTGCCCACCCCGTCTTTTGGATCATGGACAACTGCTCCGCTCATCGCGGGCAGAGGGCTGCGGAGCGCATCCGCTCGCAATGGCCCAACGCCGTCTTGGTGCATACCCCTATCCACGCCAGTTGGCTCAACCCAATCGAAATCTACTTCTCCATCGTCCAGTGAAAAGTTGCTCACTCCCAATGACTTTCTATCCTGGGCCCAGCTCGAGCAGCAATTGTTGGCCTTCCAAAAGCATTATCAGCAAACTGCTTCTCCCTTTCAGTGGACCTTCTCTCGCAAGGATCTTAACGCCTTGTTGACCAAGCTCTCCACGAAAGCTCTCGCCGCTGCCGCTTGAGACGATCAGCCTATACGTCACCGTAATTCCGAACCAGAGTACTCAGCTAGTGTCTCACCGCGACCGTATTGGTCGATGCATGACCACTCATTAGTTGCGTTATCCTCTATCAATGCGATCGCAGCCACCTGCTGGAGATCGAAAACTGGTACAAATCGTGGACGCAGCTCTTGCTGATGCAACGCGGCGGAGCGGGAGTTGGCTGGTCTGCCGTCCCGGCTGCACGCGGTGCTGCATCGGTGTTTTCTCCATCAATCAACTCGATGCCGCACGACTGCAGCATGGACTCCGCGAGCTAGCCCATACGGAACCGGAACGTGCCTCTCGCATTCGCGCGAGGGCACGTGAATCGATTGAACGGTGGTCGGGACAGTTTCCGGGCGATCCGAAGACTGGGATTCTGGATGAGGGCGAGGAAGCGAAGCAGCGCTTTGCGGATTTTGCCAACGACGAACCATGTCCCGCGCTGGATCCGGCTTCGGGCACGTGTGATCTCTACGGGTCCCGGCCAATCACCTGTCGATCCTTCGGTCCGCCGATGTGGTCAGAGGACGGCTTGGGTGTGTGCGAACTTTGCTTTCACGGGGCGACCGATGAGCAGATTGCCGGTTGCGAGATGATGGTGGATCCGGAAGATCTCGAGTCCGAGCTGTTGCGGGAACTCGAAAACATCAGCGGCTCGAGTGGAGAAACGATCGTTGCTTTCGCTCTTGCCAAGTAGAACCGGGTAGTCGGCAGCATCCGGATGGTCGGGGGCCTACTAAGCCTTGCTCAGAAGAGCCAGCGCCTTCTCCGCTGCACGTACTCCACGATACTGAGCCTCTTCAAAAATCGACAATCCGCTCAGGTCGGAGTTTGCGAACAGCAGGCTGCCCTGCTGGTTGGCTAGCTTACGGCGCTCGGCCGAGAAGATTCCGCCCGGCTTCGGTCGAGCCATCGCGTGTCCGAAGCGCATGACATCCACACGCGAGACGCACTGACGGATGTCAGGATGCACCCGCTCCAGATCGTGCAGGATCGCTTCCTTCCAATAGACCCAATCCTTTTCCAGAAGCATTCTCCGATTTGTAGAAGGCGTGTCGTCTGCCAATGGCCAGTAGAAAGTCCAGACCGTGCGGTCCAAGTGGCTGCGCAGAGTCTGGTGCATCGCGTCCACGTATCCGAGGGTCGGAGAATCCATGACTACGTTGTCCCAGGTTGAGTCCGCGCAGTTGGCGGGCAGGCGCTCCAAGGTCAGATTTGCGGTGAGCCAGGGGGAGTACTCGAAATCTTGCAATGGAGCCATACCCTCGATGACGTAAGAAGCAAGAAACGTTGGGGCCGCGAAGATCACGCATTCGGTGCGATACTCGGTGCCACCGCTAAAGACGCTGTAGCCCTTTGACCGCCGCGCGATGCGATGAACCATCTCTCTGATTCGGACAAAGGTTCCGACTCGCTCGAGCAAACGCTTGACGATCCAGCCATTCCCCTCCGGCCAGGTCAGCGGTCCCTTGTCTTCGGGCTCGCGCGACGCAAAGTAATGGATTCCCGCCCAAGCTGAAGTATTGGCCGCCAGCGCGCCATAGTCGTCGCGACAGCAGTAATTCATGTACCAGTTGAGAATCCGCGAATCCATCTGTTGCTGGCGGAGCCACTCCTGGAACGAAATCCGGTCGAGATCCGCGGTACTCGAGGAAAGCCCCCGTTCCATGGGGATGGTGAACGCACCGCTGGCCCGAAAGGAGTGGATGAATTCTTCCAGACGACGAAATTGATCTCGATCTTTTTCGCTCAGGCCGACGGCGGGCTCAATACCCTCCTGCCAGCGCCCGTATAGGAACAACCGTTCTTGTGGAGTAAAGCACAAGAAGCGTTCTTCCCATACGCCGTCCTTTAACACTCCCAAGTCTTCGAACAACTCTCGGACGTAGATCGCCTTCGGTCCGGGGACAGGAACGTAGTGCGCAGCCCAGGGATAGGCAGTGATCTCGTTCTCTCCCCAGCGTGAATTGCCCCCGGGCTGCTCGTTCATTTCGAGCAAAATGAAATCCGTGAAACCGCGCTTGTGCAGGCGCCATGCGGCACTTAAACCCGCGATGCCACCGCCTACGATGACGACGCCATGTTTCTCCACCCTCGTGGCAGGGGCGAACGATGCGCGATCGCGCAGGGTATGGCCAATCTGAAACGACTCATTGACGAAACCACCTGCGATCGGGCGGTCGCCCTTCATCGACAGCCCAATCAAAGCTGCGCTGCCGGCCTCAAGAAACTTCCGGCGCGAAACCTTCAATGGCTGATGTCCTTCCAGTCCTGATCGTAGGCCCGCACCAGAACCTGGTCGTTGAGGCGATTGGCGGGCATGGGCATGGGCGACATGTCGGGCGGAAACTGAAACATCGAGGGCAGCCCGTCGACCGTAACAAAGCGCAAGCCTGCGGGCAGAAACGTCGGAGGCTGGTACTCGTGCCCTGACGCAATCACGAAGCCCCACTCCCCGAACGAGGGAACGTACACGTGGTAGGGAAAAGTCTTCAAGCCCGCCTGCTTGAGCGTCTCGACGATGCACCAGTACGAATCCCGTGCAAACATGGGAGAGGTGCTTTGCACAACCATGAGTCCCTGGCTGCTCAGATGCCGTGCCGCCGCCTTGTAAAACGCAGTGGTGTACAGCTTGCCCAGGGAGTAGTTGGTTGGGTCGGGAAAATCGATGACGATAAAGTCGAAGCTGTCCGTGCTCGAATCGACCCAGGGAAACGCATCCGCGTTGGTGATGTGAACACGCGACGACTGGAACGATTTCTGATTCAGACCCGTCAGCATCGGGTGGGTGGAGAACAGATGAGTCATTTCCGGATCAAGATCGACGAGCGTCACGCTCTCCACTTGCGCGTACTTCAGAATCTCGCGTACGGCTAGTCCGTCTCCGCCTCCCAGCACCAGTACTCGCCGGGGCGCGGGAACGGCAGAGAGACCGGGATGAATCAAGGCCTCGTGATAGCGGTATTCGTCCCGCGAGCTGAATTGCAGATGGCTGTTCAGGAAAAGGCGGATGTCGTCCTTGAACCGGGTAAGAACAACGTGCTGGTAGCGGGTATCGCGAGCGAAGATGATTTCATCGGCGTAAATGTTGTCCTCAGCTGCAGCGGTGATGCGTTTGGCTTGCGCCAGTCCCACGGCCAGCCCGCACATGACGAGTACGCACAACGCGCGAAGAGTCCGGGTAGCCGGCAGCTGTTTGGAAAACAAAAACGTGCTCCACATTGCGACGGCAACATTGATCAATCCGAAAAGCATTGCTGACCGAACCAATCCTAGGTACGGCACCAGCAAGATGGGAAAAAGCAGCGACGCCCCAAGCGCCCCCAAATAGTCGAACGTCAGAACGTGGGCGACGACGTCGCGGAAATGGTAGCGCTCCCGAACGATGCGCATCAGGATCGGTATCTCGAGCCCCACGAGCATTCCAATCACCACGACCAGGGCGTACATGATGATCTGAAATCCCTGGGAGTAGGCAAAGGCGAGGAAGAGTAACGCTGACGAAAATCCGCCAATGACTCCCAGCATCAACTCGATCCACACGAACCGGTAGGCGAGTCCGCGATGAATGTAGCGCGAGAGAGCGCTTCCGATTCCCATCGCAAACAGGTAGCAGCCGATAATCGTGGAAAACTGCAGGACGCTGTCGCCCAGCAGGTAGCTGGCCAGCGTGCCGGCGATCAGCTCATAAATGAGCCCGCAGGCCGCGATGAGCAATACCGAAATGAAGAGCAGGATTCCCACGATTTAGTGCACCGCGGCCGCGATGATGATGCAGATGCCGATCGACATCGCGCCTACGAGAATGGCAAGCGCAGTGTTGTGCTCCTGCACGATTTCTTTCCAGAGGTGATAGGGCGTGAGCTTGTCCATCACCAGGAAGGCAACGGTGAAGACGACAATCCCAAGAAACGCGAATACAACCGCATTCACGACACTGCTCAGCAGGGTGGGACTCATTTCATTTGCCTCCCGTGTAGTGGTGATAAGAACTGTAAACCGAGCGATAAGACCCAGGATTGTCGCGCACCGACCGAGGCACATTCTTTACTTCGTTGATGGTGGCCAGGCTCCAACCCTGGTATTCGGCGACCGTCAACCCGAGCAATACAGCCGCTCCGTAGGCGAGGTAAAACGCTTTAATCATCGTCGTCGTCTCCCGAACTGATGGGGGCATGGTCACTCTCGGCCCAGCGCATGTGCTCGAAGCTGAGCGAGCGCCAGGTCAGCAACACAGCAGGCACCAAAAGGGCCAGCAGGACAATTCCGTAAAAGGAATACTGTGGAACGTCACGTTTCACCGTGATGTTGTAGTAAGTGACCCCGTAGCCAGGATCACCTTCGGGCTCCACGCGCAAGTAATAACGGCCGGCGGGGACGCTTGGGACAGCCACCTTGTCGTTGGGACCTCCCTCAGACCAGGAGCCGTCGGAATCATATCCGTGGTAGTAACTGACCTCCCGTCCGAAATCGAAGGCCTGGCCCGTATCTTCGTTAATCAAGGCATAGTTCAGATAAACCCAGTGATTGTCCAGATCGGTGCTGGTCTCCACCTGTACGTTTGAGGTGTGTCCCGTGAGTTCGAAATCATTGGTGACGAACGACGCTTCGCCGTGCTGCCTCGAATCGTATTTATAGGAGCCCGTGAAGATCTGCTTGTTCTGTGCCGACACGTCGAACCCGATCATCAGAACCACTACGGCAAGCAGAAAGACGCCAAACAACATCCAGACATTCTGGACGTCACCTCGCATAGGCGAGGGCTGGTTTTCGTACACACCAACGGGTTGCGGCGGATCGCCCGACAGGCGAAACGCCCTCCAGAGATCGTGCCCCGACGTGTATTCGCCCATCGACCAGGTGACTTCGTTGCCGGTGCGTTCGCTGGAGAGAACACGCGGGGGCGAAATGTAATCGCTAACCTCAGCCGACTCCCCCACTCGCACTTGCCAGGGAAATTCGCCGAGGACATAGGAGGTTTCGGCCTTCGCGGTCTGAAAGTGTTTGTAGCTCTCTCCCAGATACGCGACGGTGGGTGGGCTTTTGTACGAGTTCACCGTCGGCAACGCTTTCAGGATGCTGACGTCGTTCCAATGCCCCTCGTACTCCGTCAGGTAACGAAATCCCTTGTATGGATTGAAGAGAATGTACTCGTGCCAACTGTAGGGGAGGCCATCGACGTAGATTGTGCGTCGTTGAAATCCGATCACTTCATAGTCAGTGCCACGAATCTTGCCCCGCGTGCCCAGCGGAATCAGCGGACGAGTTTCGTCGGTGGCAACCTTGAATGTTTGCAGGATCTGGAGACTGGGATCTTTCGCATCAAGGATCGAGTGGCAGCTATCGCATACGATAGTAACCGCATTGCCGAAGGATCGCACGGTCAGCGAAGCGCCGCACCCGGGGCAATTGAGCGCTTTCACCTGGGGCTTCGCTGGAGGCGTCGGCCCCATGCTCATGACCATCCCTCAAAGGTGCGCAAGTTCTTGAGGGCCAGGTCCTCGAACTCGACCATCTCGCCGAGATAGAGCGCGGGCGTCTCATCACTGTAGTCGAGCGTCGCGAAATTGCCGCTTTCGGAACGCAAGTCCACAAATACCACGTCTTCCTTGTCCCAATATTGAAAAGGAAGTTCCCCCTGCACTCCGCGATAGTGCGCATTCGTGATCGTGGTGACCGCGTACTCCTGATTGTCCCAGGAGAAATGCTGCCCGACTCGGCATTGCCTTGCCTCAGGCATCTTTCGTCCAGGAGCGGCGAACGATACCGCGTACTCGTCCTGAGCGTCCGACAGCCAGCCGCTGGTGCCGTCATGCATCATCAGGTGCCATTCGTTCCAGCGTCCCTGCTCGTATTCGTAGATAATCCGGCCGATGGCGACGAATGCCTTGTGGTTGTAGGCGCCCTCGCTGCCGATCTGGATGGGAGAACTGTCGGGAGGAAGGTCGGCCACTTGTCCGACTTTTTGAAGATCGACGTCGGTCCGCACCAGGATCGATTTGCAGTAGTCACAGACCGTCTGCACGCTACTCGACCAGCGAAACGTAATCTTGGCGCCGCAGTTGGGACAGTTGGCGGTGGGTTGCGTCATCCCACGCGGCTCCCGATCGGCTCGCGGGAAGCCGCGCCCAGCTGATCAGCCGCGCTTTCCTCTGAAGGCATGTACGGCCGCATCACGCAGCGAACGGTTACCGACGACGCAGCAAACATCTGGCGGAGCTTTGCGTCAAAATCCCACTCCTTGCGCGGCACGCAACAAAACAGGTTGATGCAGAGAGAGCGAAACTCGGGAAATGTGTGGCACGCCAGATGGGATTCCGCCAGCAGGCAAAGGCCGGTAATGCCTCCGGTCTGCGGAAACTGGTGCCAGTGCGTATCCCCCACCGGTCGTAACTCTAATTCGCCAATGATGGCCTGAAACAACGTATGCAATGGGCGCAGATCGCTCAGCGCCTGCGGCGAGCAGCCGTGAGCCTCGACGATCCATTCGATGCCGTTCATCCGTCGCCTATGGCTGCGCCTGTCCGCAGTTTGGACAGAACTTGCTGACCTTGGGGATCGACTTGCCGCAGTTGAGGCAGAACTTGGCCTCCGCTCCCGTCACAGCGCCACCTGAAGCCGGAGCACCGCTATCCGTCGTCGAACCACTTCCCTTCTTGAGCGCGTCCATCATGGCCTGCCCCATAGCAATGCCGGCGCCTAGGCCCGCTCCTACGCCCGCCGTCCCTCCCCCTTCATTGGCCGCCGCGACTGGGATGGATTGCGCCACCTGATATTGCGTGTAGCGTCCCATGTCTCCCACCATATTCATGCCAATGCGCTGATCGAGGATTTTCTGCAGTTCCTCCGGCAATGAAAGATTTTCGACCACAAAGGCGTCCAGCACGAGACCCAGATCGGTGAATGCAGGCTTTAACTGCCCGGCAATCTTTTCTGAGAGCGCTACCTGGTTTGCCGCCATGTCCAGAAAAGCCACCTGGCTGTTCGCAAAACTATCAGTCAGTCGTCCTACGATGGTGTTGCGCAGCTGGCCCTCCAGATCAGCTACCTGATAGAGGTCCCGCGTACCGCTCACCTTGGTGTAGAAGAGCTTCGGATCGGCGAGATGATAGGTGTAAATCCCGAACGCGCGCAGCCGTACCGCGCCGAATTCTTTATCGCGAATCGTTATCGGATTGGGCGTGCCCCAGTGCTGGTTCGTCTGCAGCCGATTCACGAAAAAGTACACGTCAGACTTGAAGGGCGACTTGAACGCTTTGTCCCAGTTCATCAGGTTTGTGAGGATGGGCAGCGTCTGTGTATTGAGCGTGTACAAGCCGGGACCGAAGACGTCTGCAACCCTGCCCTCGTTCACGAACACGGCCATTTGTGAATCGCGGACGGTGAGTTTGCCACCATTCTGAATCTCGCGATCCTGCATAGGATAGCGGTAGGCAAGAATGCCGTCCTGCGGCTCGACCCACTCGATGACATCGATGAATTGTTTCGACAGGAAATCACGCAAGCTCATATCAGGACTTTCACTCCACGGTGCGGGCGATAGATCACATAACGCGCAATGCCCACTGAGTTTCGGATGCTAAGGTGCTACCGACGCCATGTCAATGGCATGTTCGGCCGAATTTATTGCAGGTTGTGAAGTGCTTTAGCGGATTGTGTTTCCGAACAAACTACTGCGAGTACTGCTCGCGTGAAGGGCTGGGGATAAATCGCGAGTTAGCGAAGGCACGCACTGCGTTTGTAGCGCCGCCGTCCCGACGGCTGTCTTGTGGGCGTTCCGCGCGCACCGAGGGCAGGATGTCCTGTGGAACTGCCGGCGGGGTGCCGGGCGCTACTTGTCCGAGTATTCGAAATTCCTAGTCTTTGCTGGACACTGGGGTGAGCACTCTGTTTTTGATCGCCCCAAGTTCGAGGTAAGTGCTCGACATCGGACTCTTCTCGACATCGGCCTCGCTTGCGTCAAGCGACTTCTGCCGCCAGAACGCGTAAATGGCTGGATAGACCAGCAGTTCGAGGATAAACGAGGTCACGATGCCACCGATCATGGGAGCGGCAATGCGCTTCATGATCGCTGAACCCGCGCCGGTTGCCCAAAGGATCGGGATCAATCCCACGCTCATGGTGGCGAAGGTCATGAACTTGGGACGCAGCCGCTTGGCGGCCCCCTCCACAATCGCCTCGTAAAGATGTTCGCGGGTGAAACGCGCGTGGTCGCGCCTCGCCTTCTCGTACGCCAGATCGAGGTAGAGCAACATGAAGACGCCGGTCTCAGCATCGATGCCCAGCAGTGCGATGATGCCCACCCACACGGCAATGCTCATGTTGTAGCCGAGGAGATAGACCATCCAGAGGGCGCCCACAGCGGAGAAAGGAACCGCCAGGATGATAATGGACGTCTTCACCATCGACCGCGTATTGGTATAGAGGAGGAACAGAATAATCACGAGCGTGACCGGAATCACCAGCGTAAGACGCTGGCGCACGCGCTCGGCGGATTCGTACTGACCGCTCCACAATACGGTGTAGCCCGCCGGCAGGTGCAACTTGTTCTGCAGTTCGCGCCGTGCCTCGGCAACGTAATCCCCCGGAGAACGGTCTGCCAAGTCGACAAATACATAACCTGTCAGCAGGCCATCTTCATTGCGAATCATGGCCGGACCGTTGAGCATCTGGATGGTGGCCAGTTCCGACAATGGAATTTGCCGGTCAGCGGCAGCAGGAACCAGCACTCTGCCGAGTGCTTCGAGGTCCGAGCGGAAATCGCGCTTGTAGCGGACGTTGATGGGATAACGCTCACGTCCTTCGATCGTGGTACTGACGTTGTCCCCGCCAACCGCTGTAGAAAGAGCGTTCTGTGCGTCTTCGATCGAAAGGCCGAAGCTGGCGAGCGCTTTCCGGTCCCAGGTTACATCCAGAAAATATCCGTCGCCAGTCCGCTCCGCGAACACACTGCGTGTGCCGGGAACGCCTTTTAGAACACTCTCCACTTGCCGCCCGACTTCCTGGATGCGGTTGACGTCGCTGCCTTGAATCTTCAATCCGACCGGAGTACGAATTCCGGTGGTGAGCATCTCAATGCGACCCCGGATGGGCATCGTCCAGTAATTCGAGAGCCCGGGGATCTTGAGAGCTTCGTTCATCTCCGCGACCAACTGCTGCTCGGAAATGTGATCGGCAGTGATGTGCCGCAACAGCGGAAGGGTCCATCCCGGCGCCCACGACGAGTACCAGACGTGGGCTTTACGCCATTGCGAATGAGGCTTCAGCACAATCACGGTCTCTAGCATCGAAAGCGGCGCAGGGTCGGTAGCCGTGTCCGCGCGGCCCGTCTTTCCGAGAACGTGGTCTACTTCGGGAAAACTCTTCAGAATACCGTCCGTGGCCTGCAGCAACCTTTGTGCTTCCGCAATCGAGATGCCGGGCATGGTGGTCGGCATGTACAGCAGCGAGCCTTCTTCCAGCGGAGGCATGAACTCAGAACCGATCATCCAGAACAACGGAAGGGTAAGCAGCACCAGCACCACGGCTCCCGCGATCACCTGCGTTTTCCAACGCAGGGTCCAGCGTACGACCGGATCGTAGAAGCGCATCAGCGGACCGGTGATGGGGTGTTTCTCTTCGGGGCGAATCCTCCCGCCCAGCATCCAACCGAAGAAGCGTTGCGCGCGATTCTCTGCCAAACCAAAGGCGTTGGGCCGACGTACCATGATGAGGCGCAGCGCGGGATCAAGGGTGAGCGCCAGCACGGCGGCGACCAGCATGGCGAAATTCTTGGTGTACGCCAACGGCCGGAACAACTTCCCTTCCTGCCCTTCCAGCACCAGCACCGGCAGGAATGCTACCGCGATCACGAGCAATGCGAAGAACGTCGGTCCGGCCACCTCCCGAACCGCCTCGAGAATCACCTCTTCATATTTGAAAGGCTGTCCGGAGCGCTCGAAAATCTCCAGCTTCTTATGCGTTTGCTCGACGACCACGATGGCTGCGTCTACCAATTCGCCACAAGCGATCGCGAGCCCCGCGAGCGACATGATATTGATGCTCACGCCCGTGTATTGCAGTGGAATGAAGGTGAGCAGGATGGCGACAGGAATCGTGACGACGGGGATGACAGCACTGGGGAAATGCCAGAGGAAGATCAGGATGATGACAACGACCGTCAAGATGACTTCAATCAGGGTGGAGCGCGCATTCGAGATCGAACGCTGGATCAACTCCGAGCGGTCATAAATTGGAACGACCTTTACGCCTTGCGGCATCCCGGGCTCGATGTCCTTCAGACGAACCTTCACCCGATCGATGACATCCAGTGCATTGCTGCCCTCGCGCATGATGACGATGCCGGAGACCACCTCTCCCGCTCCGTCCAGGTCGGCCGCACCGCGGCGGATATCCGGCCCTAAGACCACCTCGCCGACATCCTTGATCCGAATCGGAGTGCCGTTCTCGTTGGCGAGGACAATCTCCTCGATGTCTTGCGGCGACTTCACGTAGCCGCGTCCACGAATCATGTATTCAGCACCGCCGAACTCAAGCAGGCGAGCACCCGTTTCGTTGTTTCCGCCGCGCACGGCATCCGCGATGCGGGAGATGGGAATCCCATAGGACCGAAGCCGGTTGGGATCGACATTTACCTGATACTGCTGCGTAAACCCGCCCAAAGAGGCCACTTCGGCAACGCCCGGCACAGCCTTCAAGTAATACTTGAGGTACCAATCCTGGTAGGAACGAAGCTCGGCGAGACTATGCTTCCCGGATTCGTCTTTCAGCACGTACTGGTAGACCCAACCGAGGCCGGTGGCGTCAGGTCCCAACTCGGTCTTCACGCCTTGCGGAAGCCGCGCGGTCACACCGGAGAGGTACTCGAGCGTTCGCGAACGCGCCCAGTAGATGTCAGTACCGTCTTCGAAAATTACGTAGACGTAGGAGAAACCAAAATCGGAGATGCCCCGCACGGTTCGTACTTTGGGCGCACCCGTCATCGCCGAGATGATGGGATAGGTGACCTGGTCCTCGATGATGTCCGGGCTACGGTCCCAGCGGGAAAGGATGATGACCTGGGTTTCGCTGAGGTCAGGCGTCGCATCCAGGGGCAGGTGCAGCATCGCCCAAGTTCCCCATATACAGGCCGCGGCGACGAAGGCGAAGATCAGGAACTTGTTGCGAACCGAAAAGCTGAGGACGCGGTTAATCATCCTGGCGCCTCGATCCGGAAACGGCGGCGCTCCTTAGACCGGCGTCTGAATATTTGCCAGGATCCTGCTGAAACTTCCGCTGGCATTTGTCCGAGCAGAAAACGAAGGCCTCGTTGTGATAGCTCTCCGAATGCCCGGCAGCCACGGCTTTCTTTCGATCCACGGACATTCCGCACACCGGATCGAGCGCGATTCCCACTTCCTGTGAGCTAGAATCGCCGAGGGCCGTGGGGTCATGCTTTTGGTTGACGGTCTGCAGCGCGGCCGGCTTCATGCGGCTCTCGGAATCAATCAGAAAGTTCCCCGAGGTGACGACCCGATCGCCTTGCGCCAATCCATGTTTCACGGCGACCCGGCTGCCAAACGCAGTCCCGAGTTCGACCGGGCGAGGCTCGAACACTCCGTCGCTGGTCTCCACGTAGACGATCTTCTGCATGCCACTATCGAGAACTGCCTGGGCGGGAACGGAGATCCCCGCGGGAGCAGGAGTGCGGAACTCCACATCGACAAACATATCCGGCCGAAGGAGCAGGCCGGGATTGTCAGCCTCCATGCGCAATTTCAAAGTGCGCGAAGCGGAATCAAATAAAGGCGGACTATTGCTGACGGTGGCGTAAACGGTCTTGGCCAACTCCCGAACATTCACAGCAACCCTGGCTCCGGGGCGCAACGCCTGCGCCTCCTCGCTGAAGACGTCGGCGAGAATCCAGACCTTACTCAGATCTGCAATCCGGTAAAACTCGGTGCCTTTTTCGAATCTCTGCTGGGGAGAAATCGCGCGCGAAAGCACGATGCCGTCGGCCGGTGCCACCACCTCAATATCACCGGTGACCTGGCGGGTGCGGGCGAGCTCCTTAATTTGCGGTTCCCCCATTCCCAAGGTCCGGAGCTGCTCTTCGTTGATGCGAATACTGGAATCGCTGACACGGCTCGGGTCATCCGGGTCACGCGTGCTTTTTACACGCTCAATGCTGGCAAGGGAGCCCAAGTAAGCTTGTTGCGCGTTGCGAAATTCCCGGCTGTAGAACTTGGCCAGCCTCTGGTTTTTCTTAACCACGCTTCCGATAGGGTTATCTTCGAGAGACACGATCCAACCATCAGTACCGGCCATCAAGCGATAAACGCGGTTGTCATCAGGCGCCACGCGGCCGGTTGTCCGGACCAGGCGGGAGCCGGAATTCTTCTCCACCGCTTCCACCTGCACGCCGATGAGCTGTTGCTTTTCCGGAGTGATGGAAACCGCGCCCGCCGTCAGTTGCACTTTGGCAGCCGGGCTCTCGCCTTCGTACACGGGTTCGAGTGCCATTCCGCAATCCGGTGCTGTGCCCGGCTTGTCCGACTTGTATGACGGATGCATGGGATCCACGTAGTAAAGGATCCGTTTTGCGCTGGGCTGGCTTGCTGGTTTGGATCCGCCGCTGTAGCGACCTGCAAGGAAGGCGCCCAGAGCGATAACAAGTAACGAACCGACGGCCGCCGGTTTATTCATGGTCTTTGCCCCACACAGATATGAATCGCGAGGGTCGCGCCCGGCATGTTACTACCACGGGCGGACATTCTCGCATCCTGGTATTCAACACAACGTCGAATCTCATCAACAACGGGGATCATTCGACTTTACTCTTCGCGCTCTCGGGGGACGGATGAGCCGAGCACGGGTTGCGGGAGAAGGAAATACACCTCATGCTAACGGAGGCGACCCCGAGGGATCCACCTCCCTTCGAACGAAAACCCTACCGCACCTCCGGCTTCGAGAACAGGGCGTCGTCCAACTTCGGATTCACCACCACGCTCTCGATCACCATTTTGTGCGTCTCTTTGTAGCCTTCGACGGCGGTTTCGAAGACATGCGGAACAATCAGCCCTTGCACCGGCTTGTAGTCGCGCAGATAGATTGTCACCGGTCGCATCTTTCCGTCCATGCGACGAGGAGTTCCGTCGATCTTCACTTCCCTGAAGTTCTCCGCATCGATCCACACGTGCTGCACCTGGCCGCTCTTTAAGGTGAGCTTGAGCTTATAGGCATCGTGACCTTCGACCTTTTCGATTCCATCCAGATCGACCTTGGTTCCCTTGGCCGCGTAGTCGACCAGTGGACCATCAAGATCCGCCTGCTGTGCTTGGGCTTTCCCTTCGTCCGCCGTGAAAGGCTCGACTTCGTCTCGGTTAAGGAACGGCCGCACCTTCCAGCCATTGCTGCCGTCGTAAACCTGAAGGGCGGTTTTGCCAGCGAACTGAAGCTCCACCCGGGACTTGCGGCCGCGTTTCATTTTCATGACAAACGGCAACTGCACCTGCTCGGCATTGTCCGTTTTATTGGGCACGACCATGGGTCCGGGCTGCATGCCGTTGGCGGGTGCCGCTCTCTGCATGTATTTTTGGCTGCGTGCTACCGAGTCGCCGGCGCCTGCGTCCATTTTGCCGGTCCAGGTCATGGTCTGAACGCCGCGCCACGCCTGTAGCCCACCCTGCGCGGCGATGGTCTTGTCGACAATTTGGGTCGCGCTCAGCTTTGCCGTCGTGGTTTGCGTATCGGCGGCCATTACCAGGGATGTGACGAGGGACAGAAGAAGGGAGTGCCGAAAAGCGCTACGTAACATGGTTGGATTCACTCCTCGGGAAAGGTCTCGGGGGAGGAGGATACCCGACCGTTTACTCTACCATAAGTCGTTCGGGCCGAAAACGCGCATTCCTTGCATCTACTAACCCCGTTGATTTCACAAGCTTGGGCCATAGTCAAAACCCGGCAGTCCGCGCTTCTCACTCCGATTGCGCTTTGCGACCTTGTACCGATTTCTTACCAATCCGGACCAGTCCAATACTCTTGAGCAACAACGAGACTAATTCGCTTTGCCTTTGCACACCGACTTTCTCAAACAGGTGCTGGAGATGAGTACGCACGGTCGATCGGCGTATGCCGAGAAGGCTGCAGCAATCGTCCAGCGTTTTGCCCTCCATCAGGAGGCTGGCAAGACAAGCCTCGGTGGAAGTGAGTCCGTACAATTGGCGCAATTCAGTCTCTGCCGTTCCGATGGGCACTTCGGGATCGAGAATGAAAACCAAAACAGCGGGCGTCAGCGCGTCCCGTTTCGGAGATGTACCGTCCACGCGCCTGATGAGTAAGGTCAGCGGCCTCTTGCCCGACGAACGTTGGACCGCCAGGATCGAGTCAGCCGTATCGTCCGACGAAGGTTTTGCAGCATGTTTGATCAGATCCTCTAGCGCTGGAGTAGACCGTCGCGAAGTCCGCATGGTTCTGCGCGCAGTAAGTTCCAGGCCATCGCCACTCTCGAAGGCCAGTTTGGCTTTGCCATTTGCTAAGAGTAGATTCCCCTCCCCGCCCGCAACAGCGAGCCCGATGTTTACCAGATCCAGAGCTTCAAGTCCGGCCATCAGAAGATCAAGGGTTCGCCCGTCCGCCGGGCCCTTTAAGATACGGCTCCGAGCGGTTATCACATCGGCCATTTCGAGGTTGGTGTGGCGCACAGACGATGTCTTTGCTCCCAAGTTCGGCAAACTTCGCAAAGTTGACAATCCAAAGCTCCCACAGACAATGGTGTAACCTGCCGCTGGAAATTCGGCACAACATCTCAAATGGGGAGGGACAAGAAACGACCGCTGAGGCAGGCGGTTCGGCTACAACTTTTCAATTTGGGGTTCTTCGATGAATCGGCCGGTCCTGTGGTGCGTCGGCCAGTACTCACCCCAAGAAAACTGTGGAAGGATTTTACACCATGTTTACAGTGGCGCATCAAAAATCGCAGCGTCAACTCGTACTCGGTTACTTTTGGTAACTCGATGTTGATAACGAAAGTACCCGCGTAATCAGAGCTCACGACTCACTTTTGAGGGGGTTGATAAAGTCGGACTTCGAAGCTCAGGCACTTGCGGATCTGAGAAAGGTGCGGCTCTTACTTTCTTTGCCCTTGGTGCGTACCAGCCCGATACTTTTCAGGAGTAGAGAAACCAGTTCGCTTTGGCGCTGCACGCCCACTTTCTCAAACAGGTGCTGAAGGTGGGTCCGGGCGGTGGATCTACGGATCTGCAGAACATCGCAGCAGTCATCAATGGTCTTGCCTTCCATCAACAGATTGGCCAGACAAGCCTCGGTGGAGGTCAGTCCATACAACTGGCGAAGCTCGGCCTCGGCCGTTTGCACCGGAAGCTCCGGGTCAAGAATAAAGATCAGAATTCTGGGTCCGCCGGCATCAAGCTCAGAAGAGGCCTCCACCGAGCGCACCAGCAAAGTAAGGGCCCGCTTGCCGGCAGAGCGCTGAACCGCCAAAACCGTACCGCTCGCGTCCAATCCGCGTGGGCCGGGATTTCCAAATCGCCGCAAGAGGGCGCTCAATGCAGTTCCACAGGCGCCCGAGGCACGCAAGACGCCCCGCGGAGACAAGGTAATTCCATCGCGAGCGTCAAGCACCTGTTCCGCCGTGTGATTGGCCAGCAACAGCCGACCAGAAACGTCGGCGACCACCACTCCGATATTGACTAAATCGAGTGCTTCAAAACCTGCCATCAGCAGGTGAAACGGTCGGTCCCCAGCCCCCGTTATCATGGCAGTGACGGTTCCGCTCGATTCGCTCCCCAGTTGAGCAGCGGCTGGGTCGTACTCAACCTGCGTTGGCGACGTTTTGATTGCCAAGCTCGGTAAACTCCGCGAAGCAGCCATGAACTCACTCCAAGGCTAAGAAATGTACGCTGGGGGTACTCACGGCTTTACCGCCGCAACTCATGTGGGGGCATGACAGCGTACAAAAAACTCTTGGTGAACCGCTGGAACCTGGTATCGGGCGAGGGATCCCGGGGGGATCCGCTTACAGTTCTACCACCGGACTGGGATGAAACTACACCACGGCATCATGGACCTGTCAAGGGGAATCAGTGCGATAAGCGATGCAACGACACCGGCCTGCCGAGAGGGCGTCCGGCATCATGGTTCCAGCTTGAAGATACGCTCCATGCGCAGCCACTTCTCGCCTGGGCTAGCTCCAGGAAGAGATTGCTGGAATTTCCACATCAGTTCCTCCCACTCCTGCACCTTGGGGTTTAGTTGGTCACCCCTAGCCTTCTTGTCGAAAGAGAACTTTTCGTTCACCTCCATGATCATAAACATCCGGGTCCCGAGGAGATAGATCTCCATGTCCTCGACTCCGGAGTTTCGCATGCTCTCGGTAATCTCGGGCCAGATTCGCTCGTGATAGCGCCGGTATTCCGCGATTAGTTGCGGATCATTCTTGAGATCCAACGTCAGGCAGAAGCGTCGATTCATTTGGCTGGGCTCCCCACCCAAGGTTCGATCCGATCGCCCGGGGGAGGACACTGGCATGTCTCTCCTACCGGGATAGTAGAGGATACAGGCGGCGAGGCGTTTACCGTTCGCTTCGGCCGCTGGCAACAATCTTGAATTGATCATAGTCCTAGGTCAGCGCGCGATCCAAGTGCACGTACCCCCCGTCGACAAACAGATGCTGACCAGTGATATGTCCGGCCTGCCCCGAGATGAGAAACGTTGCCATCGCCGCAATTTCATCGGCGGTTGTCATCCGTTGCTGCAGAGGAATCTTGGAGAGGATGTTCTTCAGTTTCTCCTCGGGATTGGGAAAAGTGTCGAGCCACTTGCGGTAAAGCGGGGTCATGACTTCGGCAGGCACGATGGCGTTTACGCGAATCCCATAGCCCAGCAACTCCGCGGCCCACTCCCTGGTCAATGCGAGGATGGCTCCCTTGGCGGACGCATAGCCGGACGTGCCTCCTTGCCCAGTCAACGCAGTTTTCGAAGCGATATTGACGATCGATCCTCGCGAGCGCTTCAGATGGGGTAACGCATAGTGCGCCATGTTGTAGTAGTGAAGGAGATTTCGGCTGAGAGAGCCCACGTATCGTTCCGGGCTTCCATGTTCCAGGCCGACTCTGTCGTTCACTCCCGCGTTGTTCACCAGGGCATCCACGCGCCCAAACGCTCGAACCGCGGCCTCCACTGCCTTCGCGCAATTTTCCGGGGAGCATAGATCCAGCACAACCAGATCGCCGATGGCGCCGCTGGCCTGCAACTCGGCGCGCAGTTGCTTGCCTGCTTCCGGGTCGTTGTCCACCACGATCGGAATCGAGCCTTCACGGCTGACCGCGCGCACGATGGCGGATCCGATTCCTTTCGCGCCGCCAGTAACCAGCACAACCTTGTCTTTCAGTTCCAGATCCATGCGTCAGCCGTGCAGATTCGTAAAACCGCCGTCGAGTGGATAGTTGGTGCCCGTAATAAAACCTGCCTGGTCGGAACATAAGAAAAGAGCCAGGGCCGCGACTTCGTCCGGTTCCCCCATCCTTCCGATGGGTTGAGTTCTTGACAACTTCTCGAACATCTCCGGCTCTCGTCCGGGATAATTCTTCTTTAGGTAGTCGTCCACGAAAGGAGTGTGAACACGGGCGGGCGAAATGCAGTTACAGCGAATGTTGTAATTCACATAGTCGCGCGCCACCGAATAGGTCATTGCGATGACGGCCCCTTTACTCATCGAATAAGCAAAGCGATCGGCCAGCCCCGCCGTACCCGCGACTGAGGCCAGGTTCAAGATCACGCCACCCCCGTGCTCTTTCATGTGTCCTACGACAGCTCGCATACAGTTGTAGTAGCCCTTCACATTCACTCGAAAGACGCGCTCGAAGTCCTCCTCAGCAGTACTCTCGACCGTGCCGATGTGCGAAACGCCGGCGTTGTTCACCAGGATGTGAACTCGTTCCCTGCCGAAAAAGCCCTCCAGCACGGACTGAACCTGCTCCTGGCTGGTCACGTCGCATTCGCAGGCCGAGGCGAGTCCTCCCGTCTCCTGGATCAGTTGGCAAGTGGCCTCTGCGTCGGCCTGATTCCGATCCAGAATGCGAACGGTGGCTCCGCTAGCTGAAAACGTCCGGGCGATGGCTTGCCCAATACCACTGCCGCCGCCGGTCACGACGGCAACTTTCCCATTCAGACTGAGATTGCTCGAATTCGCCTGCGAACTTTTCAGAGCGACACGCCCCTCTTCCAGGGAATGAAATCCTCCTGCCCTTTGAGCTCTGCCTTGGTGTGCACTTCGCCGCTGGCCACTTGGATGACAAGATCGAGAATGGTCTCGCCCATACGTTCGATGGTCGATTCCCCAGAGATGATGGCACCGGTATCGATATCAATGATGTCGGCCATCCGTTCAGCCAATTTTGAATTGGTCGAGAGCTTGACGACCGGAGCAATGGGATTTCCGGTGGGTGTGCCGAGCCCGGTGGTAAACAACACGACGTTCGCGCCCGCACCCACCTGCGCAGTAACACACTCCACGTCACTACCCGGGGTGCACTGGAGGTGAAGCCCCGGCTCGTGCGAGTACTCTGGATAGTCCAGCACCGCAGTCACAGGGGACGTGCCACCCTTCTTCGCGGCTCCCGCGGACTTCATGGCATCGGTAAGTAACCCGTCGCGAATATTTCCTGGCGAAGGGTTCATGTCGAAACTTGCGCGTGCGGCTTTCGCCCGTGCCGCATAATCCCGCATGAGCTGGATGAAGCGGTCACCTACTTCTTTTCGCACGCTGCGATTGATCAGATCCTGCTCCACCCCGCAAAGTTCGGGAAACTCCGAAAGAATCGTCCTGCCTCCCAGGGTGTTGACCAGATCGGCGGTGTGTCCAATCGCCGGGTTGGCGGACAGGCCGGAGAATCCGTCCGACCCGCCGCACTTCAGGCCGACACACAAGTGGGAGAGATTCGCGGGAATCCGCTCGCAGCGGTTCGCTCCGACCAAACCAAGGAACGTCTGCCGGATCGCCTCCCCCAGCATCGCCAATTCTGTACCGCTTTGCTGCTGCTCGAGCAGGACTAAGGGCTTCGTGAAATTCGCATTGCGCTGGTTGATTTGTTCGTGCAGGATCCTCATCTGCGCATGCTGGCAACCCAGGCTGAGTACAGTGGCCCCCGCCACATTGGGATGATGGATGTAGCCAGCGATCAGGCCGCACAGGTTGTTGGAGTCTTCGGGAGTTCCACCGCACCCGCCTTCATGGAGCAGAAACTTGATTCCGTCAACATTAGGAAAGAGTCGCGAACCGCTCGTGCGCGGGCTGCTCGGGGAAAAGTTGTGCGTCTTAATCTGTTCAATGTCGCCCTCTCGGTACAGCGATGCCAATTCCGCAACTTGCTGGCGATACACCGAGGGCGCAGCGAATCCCAGTTCTTCTTCAAACGCCTGCTTCAGAGTATGGATATTCTTGTTTTCGCAAAACACTAAAGGAACCACCAGCCAGTAGTTCCTCGTGCCCACTTGTCCGTCGGCGCGCTGGTATCCGAGAAATTTCCGTCCTTTGAATTTTGACGTGTCAGGTGGAACCCAGGAATACTCTCCGGATTTCTCATGAAAGCCCGTGGCCTGGTGCTGAACATTGCTGGCAGACAGCAATTCACCTTCGGCTACCGGCTTCACGGCCTTGCCGACCAGCACCCCATACATGATTACCTCGGCGCCGATTGAAAGATCCTTGGTCGCAAACTTCTGCTTCGCGGGGACGTTGGACTGCAAGCGGTAGAGCGCATCACCAACCCGTACTTCCTGACTTTGTCGCAGATCGGTCAGTGCGATCACAACGTTGTCGCGGCTATCGAGCTTGAGAACTTCTTTTTGCATCACCTATCCACCTTACTTTTCAAGCGCCAAAACCTCTGAGCGTTCCCGCCCATGACTGCATCGCGGATCTCCGTCGAAAACGATTTCAAGTAATCGGTCACGATCTCGACCACACGGGAATAAGAGGCTGCCACCATGCACACCGGCCAATCAGACCCAATCATCAGACGATCCGGACCGAAGCAATCAAATGCTACATCAAGACAGGGTCCGATCTCCTGTGGCTGCCACTTTTGCCAGTCCGCTTCCGTGACCAATCCCGAAAGCTTACACATGACATTCGGCAACGACGCCAGTTCCCTTAATCCCTTTGCCCAAGCCCGCAGATCTCCGGATTTGATTGCCGGCTTGGCAAGATGGTCCAAAACGAAACGCTGCCTCGGGAAATGCCGGGCAAACTCCAACGCGACAGGCAGATGTCGCGGATAGATCAGGATGTCATACGCGAGACCAAAGTCTTCCAGCATGGCCACTCCAGCAAGAAACTCAGGATGAAGAAGGAATCGATCGTCCGGTTCGCCCTGCACGATGTGGCGCAACCCGACCAGCTTCGCGTTCGCTGCAAAACATTCCAGCTCAGTACGCAGGTTTGGAGATTTCAGATCGAGCCATCCCACCACACCAACGATGAATGAGCTCTGGGCCGCCAGTTCCAGCAGCCACCGAGTCTCCTCAAGGGTCTGCCGCACCTGCACCGCCACGCATCCTTTAAACCCGTTCGACTTCAGCTCAGGCTCGAGATGGCAAGGAAGAAAATCGCGACGCAACGATGCCATCGAATCATCGATCCAGCCGTACTCGCGCGCATTGTAGCGCCAGAAGTGCTGATGAGCGTCGATGTACATAGGACAAAGACTGCGCGGCAAGCAACCGTCTGGTCTCTTACGAAGGACCAACCACGGTTTGCCGGGATTCCCCCAAGCCTTCGATCCCGAGTTCTACGACATCGCCTGGTTTCAGATAGCGCGGCGGATTCATGCCCAAGCCCACTCCCGCCGGTGTCCCCGTGCTGATCACATCTCCCGGCAGCAGGGTCATAAACTCGCTAACATATGCCACCAGGGTCGCGACGTCGAAGATCATGTTGGCAGTAGAACTGTTTTGTCGTAGCTCGCCGTTCACCTTCAGCCACATTTTGAGCCTGCTCACATCCCGAATTTCGTCCGGGGTCGCCACGAACGGCCCCAAAGGCGCAAAGGTATCGGCGCTCTTGCCTTTCACCCACTGTCCACCGCGCTCCAGTTGAAAGCCGCGCTCGGAATAGTCATTGTGCAAAGCATAGCCCGCCACGAATTCCAGGGCACGCTCCTTGGGAACGTACAATGCCCTTTTGCCGATGATGACGGCTAGCTCGACCTCCCAGTCGACCTTGGTGCCGTTCCTTGGAATGACCAGCGCGTCGTTCGGTCCGACCAAAGATGTCGTGGACTTGAAGAAGATGACGGGCTCTTTTGGAAGCTCCATCTTGCTTTCCGCAGCGTGGTCGCGAAAGTTGAGGCCAATGCACACGATTTTGCTCGGCCGGCGGATGGGCGCTCCCAAGCGAACCGAAGGTGCAAGGCGAGGTGCGGAGTTGCCGCTCTGCTGCAACCATTCGCGCAGTGCCACCAATCCCCCGCTGTCGAAAAAGCTTTCGTCGTAATCGGCACCAAAGGAGGAAACGTCAACTCGAGCACCGTCATTCAGCAACAGTCCCGGCTTCTCTCTGCCGGTCTCGCCCCACCGGATCAGCTTCATGCAACCCCACTCTCCTGAGCATTTAAGTGCAGTAATAAAGGCTCGCAGTGTAGCATTCTGAAATCTCGCCGCGAGCTCTGAAATTGGGCGATTTTGTAATCGTTTCCAGCGTAGGCGGCGCGCGACGAAGACCCCTCACAACTAGTTGATTCGCAAGGGTGTACAATCCTTTGGCAGAGCCGTGCGGATAAGGGCGCTATTTTTGCACTGGACGCCCGCCGTAGCTTGCCTATGAAAAGCACCAAGACCACCCTGGTCGACATTGCCAATGCCCTTGGTGTCTCGATTGGTACGGTGCATCGGGCCTTGCACAACCACTCCGGTATCAATCAGGAAACCAAGGCGCGCGTACTGCTGGTGGCACGGAAGCTTGGCTACCGCGCTAATCGCGCTGCGCGCTCTTTATCGATGAAACGCAAGCTGCGCATTTCCGTGAATACGTTGAAGGGCACTACTTCGTTCTGGGACGAAGTCCGCGCTGGGATCGAGCAGGAAGCGAAAACCCTGGGAATGGAAAGTGTGGAAATTGAATATCGCACCTATCCCCGACTGGGTGATGGAGATGAAGCGGCCTTTGACGCGGCAGTAAAAGCTGACGTCAACGGCATCATCATGTTTCCCAGTAGCCCGGGAAGCTTGCGGGGATGGTTGCGGCGCGCGGCACCGGCGCAGATCCCCATCGTCTGCGTCGCTACCGATGCTCCCGGCAGTGCAAGACTCGCGGTGGTTTCGATCGACACTATGGTCAGCGGATCTCTGGCGGCCGAACTGTTGGGCCGATTCCTTAACGGACAGGGGAGCGTCGCGGTTACAGTCAGCGACCTGGCCATTGTGGAGCACGCGGAAAAGGTCAAAGCATTCCAGAACACCCTGAAGTCCTTCTACCCCCGAATGCAACTCGAGGTTCCGATCGAAGACCACGACATTGAAGCGGAAGCGTACGTCAAATGTCGCAAGCTCTTTCAAAGCAGGCCGGACCTTGCGGGGGTTTATGTCACAACTGAAGCGTCCATGCCGGTTTTGAATGCGGCGCGTGATGCGGGAATGCTGGACCGCCTGGCGGTAATCACCACCGATTTGTTTCCCGACCTGGTGCAGGAAATCCGTTCCGGCGCCGTGGCAGCGACCATTCATCAGCGCCCGCGCACCCAGGGAGTTATGGCGTTCCGGGTGCTCCACGATTTTCTTGTCGATGGGCAGACGCCATCCACCCAGGTGACCTTGGCGCCGCACTTGGTTATGCGCGGGACCCTGGATTTCTTCCTCCAGCGTCAGTCGTTCGAACATGGGTCGACCCACACTGAAGACAATAACGCTGCCGACGTGGGCAGCTACTCAGTAGGTTGAGAGGAGCGTCACAACATCTTTTCTGCCCTCTGAGTGCTTGGCTGACAATAGCCGATTTGTATCGGAAACGTTAACATCGCCGGAATGCCTTAGTAAGTCATGCAGCACGGTTCTATCTTTCATCTTTCAATTTTGGAGTCACTCGTATGAGCAGATGGCAGTCGTGCCGGTCTCGAAGCTGCGCCCTCGTCGCCCTTCTCGTGCTTCTACATTGTGGAACTCAGGCACAGTGGGCCCCCATGAATCCCGTCGCCTCGGTCCAAAAGCAGGCAGACGGGGTGATGTTCACGATGAAGACGGGAATCCTGAAGGTTCAGGTTTGCAGTAATTCCATCATTCGGGTCCGCTACTCCGCCACCTCCTCGCTTCCGAGTCAACCGGAGTACGTAGTAACGAAAACCAACTGGCCCGCAAGCAACTGGACGATGCAGTCTGCGGACGATGCCGTGACCCTGACAACTGGTCACCTCACGGTCAAGATCGCTCGCCAGGACGGAGGTATTACTTATTCGGATGCAGATGGAAAGCCCATAGTCAACGAGGCGTCGCGCAAACTGACTCCGACAAGAATCAATGGTGAGGACACCTACCGCGCGGAATCCTTCATCAATATTTACGGCTCCCGGGAAGGTCTTTACGGTCTCGGCCAGCACCAGTCGGGCGTATGGAACTATCGGGGCGACTCGGTTGACATCTCGCAGGACAACACAAATATCGCAGTTCCCATGCTGGTTTCGAGCAAGGGCTATGGCATCTTCTGGAACAATTCATCCCGCAGCCGGGTCAATAACCGCTTCGCGAATTATCTGTACATCAGTTCGGAAGTGGCCGACGTTATCGACTACTACTTCATTTACGGGCCGGATCTCGACAAGGTCGTGGCCGCTTATCGCGACCTGACCGGACAGGCGCCGATGTTCGGCAAATGGGCATACGGTTTCTGGCAATGCAAGAACCGCTACAAGTCCCAGGAGGAGATTCTGGGGGTGGCCCGGAAATATCGTGAATTGCATCTTCCGGTCGACAACATCGTGCAGGACTGGTTCTGGTGGAACCACAAGGGCGAGCATATTTTCAACAAGAACTATCCTGACCCGAAAGGAATGGTGGACGAGCTTCACAAGGAAAACTTCCACCTGATGATTTCGGTCTGGCCGTTCTTCGAGCCTGGCTCGGCGGTTTACGACGAGATGGAAAAGCGCGGCTGGTTTGTCGACAAATTTAAATTTGCCAAACCGCCGTATCACACCTCCGGCATGGCCGTGTATGACGCGACCAACGCGGACGCCCGCAAGTATTACTGGGATCTGATGAACAAAGCTCTGTTCAGCATCGGGCTCGACGCCTGGTGGCTGGACACGACCGAGCCCGAGACTGAAGGGCAGGAAGAGAACATCCTGTTAGGGCACAAGCTCGCCATCGGCAGCGGCGACCGCTACGTAAACATCTATCCTTTGATGACGACGGGCGCGGTGTACAACGGGCAGCGCAGCGCATCAGACCAGAAGCGTGTCTTTGTCCTGTCACGCTCAGCCTTCGCGGGCGCGCAGAGAAACGCCGTGACCGCATGGTCAGGCGACATTAACTCGGACTATTTCAGCTTTCGGCGACAGATCCCTGCGGGTCTGAACTTTGCTTTGTCAGGACTGCCGTATTGGACGACCGACATCGGCGGGTTTGTCTCCGGAAATCCGGACGATCCTGAGTACCGCGAGCTGTTCATCCGCTGGTTTCAGTACGGAACATTCTGTCCACTCTTCCGCGTTCACGGAACCCGGAGCACCGATCAGAACGAACTCTGGTCGTACGGTCCCGACGCGCAGAAGATCCTGACCACCTTCGATCGCCTGCGCTATCGTCTGCTGCCCTACATCTACTCGCTCGCATGGAAAACGACCAGCGAAGGCTACACTCCGATGCGGCCATTGGTCATGGATTTTCGCGGCGACGTTCGCGCGGAGAACATTGGCGACCAGTTCATGTATGGTCCGGCGTTCCTTGTGAATCCGGTAACGGAGCCGGCGACGAGCACGCGCCGCCTATATCTTCCCAAGGCCCGCTGGTACGACTTCTGGAGTGGAGCATCCACCGACGGCGGACAGGTCGTGGACGGCCCCGCCCCTCTGGAACGCATGCCCCTCTATATCCGCTCCGGTTCGATCGTGCCCATGGGACCCGATCTCGAATGGTCCACGCAAAAACCCGCCGATCCCATCGAGCTGCGCGTCTACCGCGGCGCCGATGGCGATTTCACACTCTACGAGGACGAAAATGACACCTACAACTACGAAAAGGGCGCCTACGCGACGATTCCCTTCCACTGGGATGACGCCAAGCAGAGGCTAGTCATCGGCGAGCGCAAGGGAAAATTCCCGAGCATGCTGGGCACACACACTTTCCGAATTGTTTTTGTCGGTGAGAATCACGGCGTGGGCATAGGCGTGACCGAGGAACCCGACAGGACGGTGCAGTACTCGGGAGAAAGGACTTCCGTATCTAGATGAGCAGTGCCGCAGCTGCAGCGACGAACAGCGCGAGCGCCCAAACTAGGTCGAAGTTAAACCAGGCGCGTTGCAGCAATCTCAGACCATAGCGGTCGTACGCCTGATAAAAGACCATGGCGAGCATGCCAGCGACAATCAACAGACTGGCGGTATGCACGACTATCACCCCGAGAATGAAAGACAAGGGACGGAACGACAGCATGCCCATTGCCATCGGTGCCCTCATATCGTGTGCGAGAGCATGCCCAGGATGAGCGAGCAAAACAGGAATGAGCATCAGGCCAGCCCCATGAGCTGACGCCATCAAGAACGACCAGAAGCACAGATCCCACCAGCCGGCTCGCATGCCTGCTCCACGCGGATGACGTGCGCGAATAATCCGGTAGAGACCAAGCCCGAACAAAATCGCCGCTACCACAACCTTGATGGGCCGAGCCGGCAAAACCGCCTGCACGAGTTGCAGAAGAAACAGCGCAACTGCGATCGAAATCGCGTGGCCAAGGGCAATGGGCAGCAAGGACCGGGCCACCGCCCCCCGGCTTCTTTCCTGCAGTCCACGCGCCAGTGCGAAGAGCCAACCCATGCCCGGATTCAGCCCGTGGTACGCACCGAGCAAGATCAGCGGCACCCAGGGCCACGACCCGCTCATGGATAGCAATAGAAATCCGAAGATGCGTCGCCGCCTTCCAGGCGCACCTGGTGGCTGCGCAGATCACCGAACTCTACGAAGAACCCTGGATCTGCCTTCATTCCTCCATTCGGATCGACATCCAGCTTGACCATCCAGCCATCGATGCCCTCGGGATAAAACTGCTTGTCCCATGCGGCATAAAGGGAGTTGGTGAAATATACGCGCCGGCCATCGCGACTGATCTCCACCATCTGGGGTGCGCCGTTGAGGGGCCGTTTCGGATTTGCCGGGTGCGGAGTTCGCCGCACAATCCCACCTAGATGCACGGACCCAGTCTTCTTCGGTTGGAATGGATCGGACACGTCGTACTGAATGATCTCGCCCGTGCCCCAACAGGAAGCGTAGAGATGACAATCGTCAACCGACAAGTTGATATCCGTCAGCAGCGGCGGCACAGCCTTGAATCCCTTCAAGAGCGGCGGGAGCGCCTCCGGGTCGGCGGGTTCGGCTGGGATTTCAATGACCTTCTTGACCTCCCACTTGTCTCCGGCGCGATGCCATATCCAGATGGAACTGGAAAGGTCCTTGAGCGAAACTACAACACCCACAAAGCCCCAGGCTTTGGTCGGATCGTGTGCCGGGCGAAGTTCGAGCACCATCTGATGTTCACTGCCGAGATCGATGGTTTGCAGGTGCTTGCGCTTGCGTAGATCCCAGAAATGAAGATTGTGCCCGTACTTGCCCGCCAGCAGTAGGTCAGGCACCACGCCGTTCTCGAACATGTTGGGCGTGCCCCACTCGCTGGTGACAGCGGTGTCATATCCCAAATGCCAGGAAAAATCGTAGCCGAAGTATTGCGGTCCGCGATCGACTTCCCAGCGTCCCAGCGGTTCAAAAGTGTAGTGATCGAGCACGAAGATACCGCCCGGCCCTTCGCCATTCGGTGCACCCAAGGCGCTGATGTAGATTCCGTCCGGCCCACAGTGCAAAGTGTGAAGGCGGCTGTAGCCGGTTCGCTTGGCAACTTCCTCCGGTTCAATCACCTTTACGATTTTCGGTTCTCGAGGGTTCGGTTTGGTATCGATGACATGAATGCGCGAGGACCGCAGGCCGGGAACCACCAGGTATCGGCGTTCCACGTGCGGGTGCGCCGAGTACGGGCACAGCGCGGAACTGCAGGCGTTCCACCCGAAGTGATGCAGTTCATCTCCGGCATTGGGCATCTCAACTTTCCCAACGATCTTTCCGTAGGTGCGGGATGCTGCGTCCACGTCCACAACGACGAGAGCATCGTGGCCTTTGTGCCCGTTCGCGTTCAGCGCGGCTACGTAGGCGAGCTTTTCTTGCGGAGCTTGCATGGCAAGCTTTGGAGAAGGGTAAAAAGTTGGGTCCGCTTTCAATAGCATTGCATCCTCCTGCGAAGAATTGCAGCGCCAGCGCACAAGTGCGTGGCGGTCTGTCTCGAAGCTAGCTTCCTGGGATCACGGTGACCTACGAATGCCCATTCCATTCGCAACGAAACCGTCGGGACGTGACACGTATTATAGCGATTCGAGCCGGACTCATTCGGGAAATTGGCGACACCGTCGGTGACTCCCACCAGACGACTCACCGGCGCCTGACACGATCAGGGCAATCTCTCGCACTCATTCGGACGATCGAGATTTCGCCGCAGCCCGATAAATGGCTTCGATGAGTGCGATGCTGCGACGCCCTTGAACGCCGTCGCAGCCAGGAACAGAATTGGACTTGATCGCCTGGAGAAAATCCTCGATCACAGCCTGATGTCCGCGAAAATCCGTGACCGCTGCGGAAGAGGCGCTGCGATTTTCATCGTGCTTCGATTCTTGCGGCCAGTCAAGTGGACGTGTGCGCAAATCAGCGGCCACGATGCGGTCATGCTCGAGAATTACCGTGCCTTCCGTTCCACTAATTTCCAGCCGCCGCGCATAGCCCGGATAGGCGGCGGTGGTTGCCTGCAAGGTCCCCAACGCTCCATTTGCGAATTCTAGGGTCGCCACCACTGTGTCTTCTGCCTCGATCTTATGAAGCGCCGTGGCTGTGCGCGCTTGCAAGCGAGCTACGTCCCCCAACAGCCAAAGCAGTAAATCCACGGTATGCACACCCTGGTTGATGAGTGCGCCGCCCCCGTCAAGAGCCAATGTCCCCCGCCACCTGGAATCTTTGTAGTATTCGGGCGGCCGGTACCACTTCACGCGTGCGTCGATCAGAAGAGGCTTCCCCAGCACACTCCGTTCGATCCAGTCCTTCAATCTGCGGATGTCGGGTTTCATCCGGTCCTGGAAGATTACGCCCAGCTTAATGCCAGCTTGTCGTGAGGCGTCGATCAGTTCATCCGCGCGTGCCGTGCTGATCTCGATCGGCTTTTCCGTCAATACGTGAAGCCCGCGTTGGGCGGCAGCAACTCCCTGAGTAGCGTGCAAACCCGATGGACTGCCGATAATCACCAGGTCCATGGGGCGGTGCGCCAGGAAAGCATCGAAATCCTGGTACGGCTTGGCATTGTGTTCGTGGCTGAGTTGGGCCACCTTCTGCGCGTTGACGCCAAAGATAGCTGAGACGTCGACGCCAGGAATCGCATGGCAAGCTCGTGCGTGAGTGCCACTAATGTTTCCGCCACCGATGAGACCAACCTGGATTGCCATAGTCTGCAGCCAGATACGTTGCTAAACGCCCTCGCAGCTTACCCGAGAGTCCCGTTTGTTCCAAGTCGGCCGAGTGCGTTAGAGTAATCGGCAGTTCTGAACGTCTCCAGTCAGGTCATCATGCAAGCCCTTTTGCTTTCGAAGTATCGGCAGCTCGAACTCGCGGAGGTCGCGACGCCTACCGTTAGCGCGGGCGAAGTCCTTATTCGTGTCGCTGCCTGCGGAATCTGTGGCAGTGACGTGCACGGCTACGACGGATCCTCCGGGCGCCGCATCCCGCCCATCGTAATGGGGCATGAGGCCTCGGGGCGGATCGCTGCGGTCGGCGCGGGCGTAAAGGGATTCTCCGAGGGAGACCGAGTCACCTTTGATTCGACCATCTACTGCGGCGAGTGCAGGTATTGCAAGCAGGGCGAAGTAAATTTGTGCGATCGCCGGCAAGTGCTCGGCGTGTCATGCAACGAGTACAGGCACGCGGGAGCCTTCGCCGAGTACGTCGCCGTTCCGGCACGCATCGTCTACCCGCTGCCGGATAGCCTTGCTTTCGCCGATGCGGCGATGCTGGAAGCGGTGTCGGTCGCAATCCACGCAGTTTCCCTAGTCCCGATTCCGCCCGGCAGCACGGCTCTGGTGCTCGGAGCGGGCACGATCGGACTTCTGGTCCTGCAAGCTCTGCGTGTTGCGGGTTGTTCCACCATCGTGGTGGCCGATATCGACTTTTCCCGGCTCAAGCTGGCGCTCGAACTTGGCGCAAGCGATGTCGTTACTGCCGAGTCCGATCCTGTGGCAAAGATTTTGGAGCTAACCGCTGGCGCTGGTGTGGATGTCGCGGTGGAAGCTGTCGGTCGCAACGAAACGGTAGCCGCTGCGATTGGCGGCGTTCGTAAGGGTGGAAGCGTGGTACTAGTCGGGAACATTTCACCCGAGGTCACACTACCTCTGCAAAAAGTTGTGACACGGCAGATCCGCCTGCAAGGATCCTGCGCCTCCGCGGGAGAATACCCCCGAGCGATTGGACTAATGTCTAGCGGAGCCATGCAGGTAAAACCGCTGATCACCGCGATCGCTCCTCTGGCCGAGGGTCCTGCATGGTTTGAACGACTTTATGCGCGTGAACCCAACTTGATGAAAGTCGTTCTCACGCCGGAGACATTTTCTTGAGCGACGGTCTTTTCGATTTAAGCGGCCGGGTTGCGCTCGTAACCGGCACGAGTCGTGGGTTGGGTCAGTACATGGCGCGAGCCCTGGCACGAGCCGGGGCTGATCTTGTCCTCACCAGCCGTGACCGGAATCGCCTATCGTCGTTTGAAAAGGAAGTGCAGACGCTCGGCCGTCGCGCTGTTTCCCTCGAACTTGATGTGCGAGATCTTGCAAGCATACAGAAGATGGCCACGGAAGCAGAAGGCGCGTTTGGCCACGTCGATATCCTCGTTAACAATGCAGGCTGCAACGTTCGCAAGCCGGCCCTCGACGTGACCTGGGATGATTGGAACCTGATTCTAGACACCAACCTTCGCGGCAGCTTTTTCGTGTCGCAGGCGATCGCCCGCGGCATGATTGCGCGGCAGTACGGGCGCATCATTAATATTGGCTCCGTGACCAGTGTCGCGGGATATGCCGGGCTCGGCCCCTATGGAGCCAGCCGCGGGGGGATTCGGCAACTGACCATGAGCCTGGCCGATGACTGGGGACGGCATAGTATCACGGTGAACTGCCTCGCCCCCGGATGGTTTCGCACAGAGCAGAACAAAATCCTCTACGAGAATCAGGAGTGGGTGAACTATCTCTGCGACCGCATTCCGGTCAAGCGGCCAGGCAAGCCGGACGATCTCGATGCTGCCGTGGTTTTTCTGGCGGCGGAATCGAGCCGATACGTCACCGGCCAAACGTTGCTGGTTGATGGAGGCATATCAACGGGTGCCACGCGCGCTCTGCAAACCGCTTCCTCTAGCAGTGAGCGGGAACGCGCATCGCAGTAGCGTCCGAGGCTGATCCTCATAAGAACGCAAGTTTCTAGCACCTCTCAGCTCAATCACCACAAACGAAAACAACATCAATATCCCAGTTTCTTGTTGACCACGTACAGCAACGGTTGACCCGTACGAAATCTCTCATACTGCTCAATGAACAAACGCATCGCCTGCTCCAACCAGTCGGAGGTGTGGTCGGCGCAGTGCGGCGAAAGTAATATGTTCTCCATCCTGTAGAAAGGATGGTCCGGCGGCAACGGTTCTTCGTCGAAGACGTCGAGCGCGGCGCCTTTGATGCGGCCGCTTGAAAGCGCATGGAGCATCGCCTCCTCTTTGATGATGGGGCCGCGACCAACGTTGATGACCACCCCGGTGCTCTTCATCGCTGCAAATTGCCTTTCCGCAATCATCCCACGCGTTTCCGCAGTCAGGGGTGCGGCAACGACCACATAGTCACTGCGCGAAAACATCTCAATGAGACCATCCGGGCCGTATGTCTGTTCGATCAAAGGATCGGGGCTGCTCGAGATGTGGCGCTTGAGTGCCAAGACTTTCATTCCCAGGGGCCGCACTCGCGTGGCGACCGCGCGACCGATATCGCCGTATCCAACAATGCCGACGGTTTGGCCAGAGACGGCGATCACATCAAATTGTTCCCAGGTAGTCGCCATTTGGTTGCGGACCATCCGGCGGAAATCTTTCGCAAAATAAAGAATGGCTGCCAAGGCAAATTCCCCCAACGCTGCGCTGTATACACCCCGGCCGTTTGTCAGTATCACGGAATGCTCAATCAGTTCCGGAAACAGGGTCCTCTCCAACCCTACCGAACGGGAGTGCAGCCATTGCAGTTGGGGAGCCACACGGATTACGTCGCGCAGAAGTTCGAGCGAACCCGACCAGTTGAAGACAACCGAAGCATGGGCAGCGGCCTTCTCGACTTCGCTTCGTGAATTTCCCACGACGATCTCTGCGCCAGATCGCAAGTCGTCGAGCATCGCCAGTTGTGGCTCCTTCGGATCGGCAAGTACTAGAATCACGTTGCTCTTCATCAGGAGAAGAATGGTACAAGACAAACCGGGGAGCGGTCTCGTGTCCGGTGCAAATCCAGAGCGGGTTTGACGTCACCATTACCCGCACCTACAATACTTCCCTTCACACACTTCTTCTCGCTTGAGCGTCTCGCCGCAGTAGCGAACCGATGGCACCAAAGGACCCCAAGTCGTTGCGGAGCTATCGCTGGTACGGCCCTGATGATCTCCGCTCTTTCGGCCATCGTTCGCGGGCTGCGTCCATGGGCTGCATTCCAGCCGACTACGCCGGCAAGCCTGTAATCGCCATCATCAATACCTGGAGCGACATCAATCCCTGCCACAGTCACCTGCGCGAACGCGCGGCAGACGTGAAGCGCGGCGTATGGCAGGCGGGCGGCTTCCCGGTTGAGATGCCCGCAATCACGCTGGGCGAAACCTTCCAGAAACCTACCACCATGATGTACCGCAACCTGCTGGCCATGGAGACGGAAGAGTTGTTGCGCTCCTACCCGGCAGATGGCTGCGTCCTGCTGGGCGGATGCGACAAGACAACCCCCGCACTGCTGATGGGTGCCATCAGCATGAATCTTCCGGCCATCTTCGTTCCTGCCGGTCCGATGCTGCGCGGAAACTGGCAGGGGGAGATTCTCGGCAGCGGCGCCGACGTCATGAAGTATTGGGCGGAGCGGCGTGCCGGCAACATCGATCAGCAGGCATGGGTGCAGATTGAAGAAGGCATCGCGCGCTCCGCTGGAACCTGCATGACCATGGGCACGGCGTCCACCATGACGAGCGTGGCCGAGGTGCTGGGCTTTTCTCTCCCGGGCGCAAGCTCCATTCCGGCGGTCGACTCCAATCATCCCAAGATGGCGAATCTTTCCGGCCGTCGCAGCGTGCAAATGGTGTGGGAGGATCTAAGACCGCGCGACATTCTGACACCTTCATCATTTGACAACGCCATCGCGACGGTCCTGGCTCTGAGCGGCTCGACTAACGCCGTGATTCACCTGCCTGCGCTAGCGGGGCGAGCCGGAATCAAGCTCACCATCGACCGCTTTGATCAGCTTTCCAAGACAACACCCGTGCTGGCCAATTTGCGGCCAAGCGGAAAATATCTGATGGAAGATTTCTACTACGCCGGCGGCTTGTCGGGGCTACTGGCAGCGCTGAAGCCTCACTTGGACCTAACTTGTCGAAGCGTCACTGGGAAATCACTGGGCGAAAATATCGCCAGCGCAAAAATCCACAATAACGATGTCATTCGCAGCCTCGGAAATCCCGTTATGGCGTCGGGCGGGTTGGTCATCCTGCGCGGCAATCTCGCCCCGGATGGAGCCGTCATCAAGGCGGCGGCAGCTGAACCGTCATTGTTGAAACACACGGGCCCGGCGGTGGTGTTCGACAGCTTTGATGAGATGAATGCCCGCATAGATGACCCGGGCCTGAACGTGAATGCCAACAGCGTTCTCGTACTCCGCAATGCCGGTCCGAAGGGCGCTCCCGGAATGCCCGAATGGGGCAACCTTCCCATTCCGCAAAAACTGCTGAAGGCAGGGGTTCGCGACATGGTCCGCATCTCCGATGCACGAATGAGCGGCACCAACTACGGGGCATGTGTTCTGCATGTTTCGCCCGAATCATTTATCGGCGGCCCACTCGCCCTTCTGCGAGAAGGAGACATGATCGAACTGGACACCAACGCCCGCACGCTGAATATGCTGGTAAATCACGATGAACTCGCTCGCCGGCGTTCTGCCTGGCGGCCCAGAGAAGGAATTTACCCGCGCGGATACGGGAGACTTTTCATGCAGCACATCAAACAGGCCGACCAAGGCTGCGATTTCGATTTTCTGGAAGGGACCGAGCCTATTCCGGAACCGGAAATTCACTGACACATTCGATGACAAGAAGCACCAAGGGAGCCTTTTCATGAACAACACGCTGCGGAGATCATCAGTGGTGTTTGTATGTATGCTCTGGCTTGTGATTGGCGCCAGCGCACAAGCAAATTACAGCCTGAAGTCTCCCGACGGTCGTATTGAGGTCCGCGTTCGCGCGGCGGAGCGCATCAAGTACGACATCGTCCTCAATGGCAAGAATCTCCTGCAAGAATCCGACCTGGCGATCAACATCGATCACCACGCACTAGGCGAAAATCCTAAGCTCACGGCCCACGAGGAACGAAGCTCGAATCAAGTACTCGAACCAGCGGTGCGGCAGAAATTCGCCAAAATTCGTGAGAACTACAACGAACTGCGACTCGAAATGAACGGAGGCTACGCAGTTGTCTTCCGCGCTTACAACGAGGGCGCTGCCTATCGGCTGGAGACATCGCTTTCTCAAGGCGAGGTGAAGGTCTATAGCGAAGACGCCAACTTCAATTTCCCTGGAAGCTTCACCGTTTACTATCCGCAAGAAGAATCTTTCTTCTCGCACAACGAGAGGAAATACCTTCCGCAGTCGATGAACAAGATCGCTCCAACCGCGATCGCTTCCCTGCCGGCCGTGGTTGACATCGATGGCGTGAAAGTGGCTATCGCGGAGTCTGACGTGGAGGATTATCCGGGGCTGTGGTTACGCGGCACCAGCGGCAACGGCCTCGCCGCCATTTTCGAACCCTACCCCCTCAAGGAACAACTGGAGCGCGATCGCGACTACAAAGTTGTCGAGCACGGCGACTACATCGCCGTTACTAAGGGCACCCGCACCTACCCGTGGCGGCTGGTAGGAATCGCTGAACGAGACGCAGACCTCGTGACGAATCCGCTGGTATGGTTGCTCGAGAAGCCGTCGCAAGTCCGGGACACTTCTTGGATCAAGCCCGGCAAAGTCGCATGGGACTGGTGGAACGCCAACAACGTCTACGGCGTGGACTTCAAATCGGGGGTGAACACCGAGACGTACAAGTACTACATCGACTTCGCTGCGAAGTACGGGATTCCCTACATCATTCTCGACGAGGGCTGGTACAAGCTCGGCAACGTGATGGAGGTCGTGCCCGAGATCAACATGCCGGAACTGACCGCCTACGCCAAGCAGAAAAACGTTGGCGTAATTCTTTGGGTTGTGTGGAAGTCGCTGAACGATCAATTGGAGCCAGCGCTGAACCAGTTTTCCCAATGGGGGATCAAGGGAATCAAAGTTGATTTCATGCAGCGCAACGACCAGCTGTTGATGAACTTCTATCACAATCTGAGCCGCGAAACGGCAAAGCGGAAAATGCTGGTCGATTTTCACGGGGCACAAAAGCCGGCGAGTTTGACGCGCACCTGGCCGAACCTAATCAGCACGGAAGGTGTGCGCGGGCTGGAATGGAGCAAGTGGAGCGCCGAGACCGATCCGCCGCACACAGCGACACTGCCCTTCACGCGAATGTTCCTGGGCCCAATGGACTTCACGCCGGGCGCGATGCTTAACGCGCAAAAGGCGAGCTTTGCCGCCATCCGCGAGCGGCCCATGGCCCTGGGTACGCGCTGCAACGAACTCGCCATGTATGTGGTCTTCGAAAGTCCGCTGCAAATGCTCTCCGATAGCCCTTCGAACTATCTGCGCGAACCAGAGGCGATGGAGTTCCTGAAACCTGTGCCGACGGAATGGGACGAAAGCAAAGCGCTCGACGGCAAGATTGGGCAATACGTGGTGGTGGCGCGGCGAAGCGGCCGGGACTGGTACGTCGGCGCCATGACCAATTGGACTGTGCGCGAACTTGAACTGGATCTGTCCTTCCTGCCCGCCGGGACCTTCGCAATGGAAGCCTACGAGGACGGCGTGAACGCGGATCGCAACGGCAGTGACTACAGGCTGGTCAAAAGCCGGGTGAACAAGACTACCAAGCTGAAATTAAAGCTGGCTCCGGGAGGAGGATGGGCGGCACGGATTCATCCTTGACACCCGCGCGTTGCGATTGTTCGGGCCCGCACGGATCGGCGCCAGATATCGCCGGCAATGGCAGCGCTAATCCTATCGGACCGATCTGGTCCGGACCGATGCTGCGACACCTCGGAATCGGAGGCTCCTCGACCACAAAAGATATGGGAGAAGCCATCGCATCGGCCGTGAGCTAGGCAAAGGAGCTCGGCTCTTCCTCACTGCGATTCCGAATTTTCAGCCACTCACTTACCGACGTAGCTGATGCGCCAAATCGAGTTGGAGGCGTCGTCGGTGACTAGCAGCGAACCATCACTTGCCACAGTGATCCCCACGGGACGACCCCAGACGTGTCCGTTATCAACCACAAAACCCGTCATGAAGTCCTCGTATTCGCCGCTCGCGTGGCCGGTCTGGTGTAAAGGCACGCGAATCACCTCGTAACCGACGCGCGTCGACTTGTTCCACGATCCGTGTTCCGAAGCAAACACGTCACCTTTGTACTCGGCCGGAAACTGATTGCCATCGTAGAAAGTGAGTTGTAGCGAAGCGTTATGGGGCTGCAACAGGACGTCGGGAACGATGGCCTTGTCCTTGAGCTCGGGATGTTTGCCCTTGTGCCGTGGATCCTGGTGCGCACCGATATACCACCACGGCCAGCCGTAGAAACCACCGTCCTGCACGTGGGTGATGTAATCCGGAACAAGGTTGTCGCCCAGCGCGTCGCGCTCATTCACCGAGCACCACAGTTCGCCGGTCTGCGGGTTGATGGCCAATCCCACGGCGTTGCGGATGCCGGATGCGTAGACCCGCATGCCGGAGCCATCGGGATTGAACTCCAGAATGTCAGCGCGATTCTTCTCTTCGGGCGTCGTGTCCGGATCGTCGACGTTGGAGGCGGAGCCGACAGAAACGAACATTTTCTTGCCATCGGGAGAAAACTGAATGTCCCGAGTCCAGTGGCCTTCTCCTCCGGGCACATCGGCAATGTGCTGGGCGGGACCGCGCGCCTTCAGATCACCTTTCTGATAGGGAAAGCGAACTACGGAATCGGTATTCGCAATGTAAATCCATTGCGGGTCGGGACCGGGAGGATAAAAGTTAATCCCAAACGGTCGCTTCAGATCGCTGGCGAACACCTGCATCTGTTCAGGCTTGCCCTTGCTGGTAATTCCGCGGAAGACTCGGATATCGCCCGCCTCGCTCTCGGCCACGAAAAAATCACCGTTGGGTGCAGTCCGGATCAGGCGTGGACCCTCCAGCCCGGTCGCGTATTGTTCCACCTGAAAACCCGGAGGCACCTGCGGCCAGGCTCCTTCCGGCCGCGCCACGATGTCCGGACCATTGCCAGCTGACGAAGTCGCATACGGGGCTGGAAGATCCTGCACGGTGATTTTGCGAGTGGCTCCTGGCTTCTCAAAACGATAGTCGGTGAAGGGTGCTTTCGGGGCGGGCGCCTTGGACAGGTCGGGTGGACTCGCTTTCGCGGGCGCCGGCGCCGCAGCCGAAGATGGTTTCTCGCCAGAGAGCGTTTTGATATAGGTAATGAGCTGCCACCGCTGCTGCTTGGGCAGCGTGGCCCAGGAAGGCATGCCGTTCGCCTTGTCACCCTTGGTCACGAACCAAAATAACTCACCGGAGGACACTGAACGGATTCGGCCGTGCACAAAGGCCGGTATATTTCCCGAACCCTCGCCGTGCTCCCCGTGGCAACGGGCGCATTTGAGGTGGTAGAGCTGTTTGGCATTGCGGGCGACCTGGGCATCCCCTTCGTAGGGATTGACGAGTTCTTTGGCGGACGCCGGAGCGCCATGGAAACCGGCACTCTGCCCGATTAGCGAAGAACTGAGTAGCGTTGACAACAACAGGAGCATCACTTTACCTGCGGTGAGGTGGGTACTTTCGTTCAAGAGTCTCCTCCGGGGGGTAAGAAGATAAAAATGATCCACGTCTCGACAATTGGACGCATTTTCTAGGCTTCTCGATTGCAAGAATAATCGATTTCAAACCGCAAAGTTCTTCCGCGTAACGGTACTCCTGCTTTCCCGAGGGTTTTCTTACTCTCCTTCTATAATGCAGTGTTTCCAAGTGGGCTGGCGAAACTACCCCAAAGCACAGGCGAGGAACTTTATGGGATATGCACCTCTTGATCTCACCAACAAGACGGCCGTCGTGATCGGCGGAGGCACCGGGATCGGCCTCGCCATAGCCAAGGGACTCGCCCAGGCCGGCGCCAACGTAATTCCCTCCGGACGCCGCCCCGAACAAGTCCGCGCTGCCGCGTCCGTGGTCGAAGGCTTGGGACGCCGATCCCTCGTCCAAACCTGTGACGTCAGCGACACCGCCAGCCTGGAAAATCTTCTGCGCGTCGCCTGCGCGGCGTTCGGAGGCGTCGAGATCCTGGTAAACTCCGCGGGCTGGACAAAGCGCAGGCCCACCCTCGACGTCCCCGAATCTGAATGGAATGCCATCCTGGAAACCAACCTGAACGGAACCATGCGCGCTTGTCGGGTTTTTGGCCGCCACATGATTGAACGACGCTACGGTCGCATCATCAACATCGGCTCCCTCGCTTCTTTTGTTGGACTGTACGAGGTAGCCGCATACTGCGCCAGCAAAGGGGCAGTCGCCATGCTCACTCGGGCGCTCGCGGTGGAGTGGGCGCAATCAGGCGTGTGTGTCAACGCGATCGCCCCTGGAGTGGTGCGCACGGATCTGAATGCCGCCCTGCTCGACGGGACTGACCGCGGACGGGAATTCCTGCTTCGTACCCCCATGCGCCGTTTCGGCAAAGTCGACGAACTTGCGGGTGCGGCCGTGTTCCTCGCCTCAGACGCGGCCAGTTTCATTACTGGACATTTGCTGGCAGTGGATGGCGGTTTTCTGGCAAGCGGCGTCAATCAGTAGAACGCGCATAAGAGCGCCCGCTCTTCCCAAACGAATACACCATCAGCTTGGCCGGGCCGTTTCAAGGTAATGCGAAAGTGAACACGTCACTTCCGGCGGCTATCGCAACATATTGCTTTCCTGCCACCGAGTAGCTCATGGGCGAGGCGCTGATGCCCTGCCCGGTATTGAAGTGCCAGAGCGGCTTTCCAGTTTGCGCATCCACCGCCTCCAGCGAGTTCGCGTCGTCGCCCAGAAAAACCAGGCCGCCCGCGGTTGTCATGGTTCCACCTGAAGAGTGCGCTTGGCCTACCTGCGGGTACTTCCACGAAAAGGATTCCGTATCGAGGCTGTAGGCGAGCAGGAATTTCCTCGATTCTTCGCCCGGGATCCGCTTTACACCCGTTGAATAATAGGTTTCGCCTTCTTTAAAGCGCTGCGGTTCGGCCCTGGAAAAGAAGGTTTCGCACTCTTCGAGCGCCATGAAATACACGGAATGAGTGGCCTCATGGTAGGACGGCGCGAACCAGTTGGTTGCCCCCACATAGCCGGGACAGACGCGGGTTCCTGCCGGAGTCGGTTTCAAATCCGTCCTGATCGGTCTTCCTTGCGAATCGATGCCCTTGGCCCAAGTCAGCTTTTCGACGAACGGAACGGCTGAAAGGAACTTCCCATTGCTGCGATCGAGAACATACAAATAGCCATTGCGATTTGCCTGCACCAGGAGCTTGCGAGGCTCTCCCTTGTAGGAGGTATCGATCAGCATCGGCGTTTCGACTGCGTCGTAGTCGAACAAGTCGTGCGGAGTGAATTGAAAATACCACTTAAGCTTGCCGGTATCCGGATCGACCGCCAGCACGCAATCGGTGTAGAGATCGTCCCCTGGCCTCACGCTACCCTCAAAGTCAGGAGCCGGATTGCTGGTTCCCCAATACATGGTGTTGAGTTCGGGATCAAACGTTCCTGGCATCCACGTAGTTCCACCCCCGTGGAGGTACAGATTGCCCGGCCAACTTTCCGCGCCGAACTCCCCGGGTGCAGGGATGGTCCACAAACGCCACGCAAGTTTCCCGGTCTGAGCATCGTAGGCGGCAATGAACCCGCGCACTCCATCATCCCCGCCCGACGTTCCCACAATCACCTTGTCTTTCACCACCAGGGGCGCGCTGGTAGCCCCATAGTTGCGGCTCCAATCCGCATATGCCACATCCCACATCAGATTCCCGGAACGCGCGTCGAGACACAGCAAGTGCGCATTGTCGGTCTGCATGAAAACACGATTGCGCCAAACCGCCACGCCCCGATTGAGGTGGCGCGAAGCATCATCAATGAGCCCCTCCGTAATCGGTCGGGCATGATGCCAGATTACGCGTCCGGTGCGCGCATCAAGGGCGAAGGCGTCATTAGCTGCGGTGACGAACATGACACCGTTGACCACGACCGGGGTCACTTCCAGATGATCCGATTGGTACGAATGAAAGACCCATTGTGCGCGCAGAGTTCCAACATTGCTGGTGTTGATCTGGGACAGACTGGAATAGCGCCGTCCGGTGTAGTCGCCATGATAGGAAATCCAATTGGCGGACGTGGGCTGAACGAGCAGATCGGAGGATTGAACGTCGACGGTCGAAGGAGATGATTCGCCTTTCTCCCCGAAGGTCCAAGTCAGAAACACGAACAGAATAATTGGGGCAGCGAAGAATGTGCGGCCTTTCTCTTTCATCATGCCGCCCCCGGAGAGCAGACATCATCTACCTGGTCCGCCCGAAGCCTATCGGCGATGTGACCCTTCCGCTCAGCACAGGTCGATCCGGACTGCAAAGCACTCTGGCCTTCCAGAACGGAATCTACATGGAAACGATTTAATTCAGGCTTTCCCACCTTTGTTTCTCGGTTCCCCGATCACGAATTAGTTGACACTCCTCACCGCATTGGGATAAACCTTCGATCAATCACCATTTCCCTGACGCGGATTGTTTTGGCAGATTGGATGTCCCTGGGAGGAAATCATGCCTGACGCGACCAGTTTGGGCAAGGTCACGTTGTGCGTTGCAACGCTCACCTCAGGTGTACGTTGGGCGAGCATTCCCGGTAGTATCTCGGAGGCGGTGAAGGATCCGCGCGTCATGCAATTGGGTTGAAGGTTCTTGTTCTGGGCCACCCGCTAGCGGCTTTTTAGGAGGGCACGCCATTCTTAGGAACGGGTTCGCGTCAAGGGTGCTCGCCCTTCTCTTGTTACCGTCATTTCTCGTCAACTCGAACGGACAGTCCCGAAAACCGGAACCTCCAAGGCGAACGGTCCAGTCGGAGGCGGCCGGTAAGCGTGCTTTTGCTGCCCGCTGCGCAAGTTGTCATGGCCTGGATGGCCGGGGTGGAGAACGAGGGCCCAACATCGCCAGCAGTGCTAGAACTCAGCGCCTGTCGGATGCAGAACTCACACGCGTGATCTCGAACGGTAAACCTAACTCCGGGATGCCCGCATTTCGTCTGGCAGGACCAAGCGAGATCCAGCGTCTGGTTACCTATCTCCGCGTTCTTCAAGGCAACGTCCGAGGGTCAGCGCTGGCCGGGGACCCGCAGAGAGGCGGAGCGCTCTTCTTCGGGAAGGCAAGTTGCGGATCGTGCCATATGGTCGAGGGTCAGGGGGGATTCCTCGGCTCCGATCTCTCCTCGTATGCGCAATCCCTGAGCCCCGATGCAATTCGAAAATCAATCACCGACCTGGGACCGTCTAGCAAACGGGCTCGTGTGGCAGTGGCGACCACTCCGGAGGGGCAGACCGTTCGAGGACTCGTGCGCAACGAAGACAACTTCTCGGTTCAAATTCAGAGTGAGGACGGAGCATTCCACCTGTTTTTGAAATCGGAATTACAGAAACTGGAGTACCAATCCCAGCCGTTGATGCCGTCCAACTATGGCGAAAGCCTCAGCCGGCAGGAATTGGACGACTTGGTCGGATATCTTCAGAGCATCAAATCGACAACGATTTCCCAAGAAAGCGACAAAGATTGACAATGAACTCTCCATCCTGGCTGAACAGTCTCGTGAGAACTATGTCGCGCAGACTCGCGTTTTTGTTCTTTGCGTTGCTTATCCTTTTGACGCCTGCTCTTTGGGCGCAGAAGAATTCCACAAAGACCTCTTACCGCGTCTATGTGGGAACCTACACGGCGCCGGTCAGCAAGGGCATCTACGCTTTTCAGTTCGATCCCGCCTCGGGCAAGGCAGGCTCCGTCGAACTGGTCGCTGAGACCACCAATCCCTCCTTCCTCGCCCTCGATCCGAAGCGGCGGTACCTGTTTGCCGCCAATGAAATCTCGAACTACGAGGGACAGAAGGGTGGAGGAATCAGCGCTTTCACTCTGGATCCGAAGTCAGGGAAGTTGACATTTCTTAACGAGGTTTCCTCCCACGGAGCGGGCCCTTGCCACCTAGCGGTGGACAACACCGGAAAGTATGTCCTGGTTGCAAACTACGATTCGGGCAGCATCGCAGCGTTTCCGGTACAACAGGATGGAAGGCTGGCGAACGCCTCCTCGGCGGTCCAGCACACCGGTCATGGCCCGAACGCGGAGCGGCAGCAAGGCCCCCATGCGCACAACATACTCATATCGCCCGACAACCGTTTCGTAATCGCAAACGACCTCGGCTTGGACCAGCTGTTGGTCTACCGCTTCGACACCACAAAGGGAACGTTGGCCCCGAACCAACCAGCGTTTGCCTCGGTGGACCCCGGTGCGGGGCCCCGTCATTCTGCGTTCCATCCGAGCGGTAAGTTCGTCTATTCCATTAACGAGATTGCTGGAAGCGTGTCGGCATTTGGCTACGACGCGCGCGCGGGCCGGCTGCAACCCTTGCAAACGATCTCATCGCTGCCACCAGACTTTAAGGGTAGCAATGACTCCGCCGAGATCAGCGTGCATACTTCGGGAAAGTTTTTGTACGCTTCAAACCGCGGGCCCGACACAATCGCCGTGTTCGCCATTGACTCCGCCAAGGGCACGCTTAAACTGGTGGAATCGGTGCCGACAGGAGGAAAAACGCCCCGCAACTTTGCGATCGACCCCACCGGCCAGTACCTGCTCGCGGCTGGCCAGGACTCGAATAACGTCGTCGTGTTCCGTATTGACAGCAAGACCGGCCGCCTCACGGCGACCGGTCAGATGATCGAGGTGCCTTCGCCCGTTTGCTTGGTGTTCGTACCGATGAGCTAAGGGCGAATTCAATTGAAAGTGGTCGCTAAGCCAGACCGCTGGCCTTGATAAGTTCGGAAATACCGAACTTGCCCTTGTCGGTAAACATCGGCGTCCAACCGGGCCACTGTGACAAGAAGGAAAAGGGATCGCCGAGCATGAAACCTACCAGGACTTCCGCGACGATCCTTCCCCCCACCGGGCCGAGCCGCACATGGATCGAATTCTTGGCGTCGTCATTGCCATGGCTCGCCTGCGCTTCTTTGGCCCACTGGTGCTGGGCTTCAGCCAGAACGTAGAACCACAGAGGCGCATTGTCTTTGAAGCTGTCACCGAACTCGGTAATAGGCTTGTTGTCCTTGAGCCCGTCTACGTTGGCTTTTCCGACTTTTAATTCCTTGTCGGGGATGACTTCGAGATCCATATGACGAGCGACGTTCTGGCCAGAGGGCAATCCCATGCTCAGACCTCGGAGTAGATTGCGCTCAGCAAGATTCGAAATCTCGCCCACGCGCGGCAGCGGGTGGCCATCTTTATCCATCTTCAAATCGCCGCCCGTTCCCGGTTGAGAGAACTCCGGCAGGAACGCCAGAGGATTCACCAGCGAGGTGTCGATCTTGTACGCGGGCTGGATGCGATTGGGACCCCGGTTGCCCGGGTCGTCCAGCTTACGGTCGAATGGGAAGAACAATCGCCAATCTATTGACCACACCGACGGAAACTCTCTGAATCCGTTTAGGCCTTCCTTCTGAAGGGCAGCGAAGATGAACTGTCGTCCGGCCACCCCGCGATCCTTCTCGTCCTGGGTAGCGTCACTCCCCAGTTCAGTGTTCAGACGATAGATCGGACGCACCATCGAGTGCCCAAAGCGATAGGCGGCGGCTGCGAATTCAATCGGCATAAACGGATCGTTCCGCCAGGTGAAGAACCGCAAGTCGGGCTTGTCTTTGTAGATACTCGTGCCGTTCTTCAAGTGGGGGAGAACCTTGTGAAGCGTCTCTGTGCCGACAATCGTGGGCAGAAAATCATGCAGCACCACCCACTGGTAGTGCCAGCGAACCAGGCGCTGAATCTCGTCGAAGGTGGCTTTCTTGGGCGGCTTCGACATCTCATCGGCCACCGCATTGTGGAAGTTTAGAAACACTCCTTGCAGTTGCGAGACGATGACGTTCTCGTCATTGCGCTTGTCTCCAATCAGGGCACGGGCGTTGAAACGCGGCAGGTCTTTGGCCTTGCTGGGCTTCCCTCCCCGCGTCAGATCGCGGCCCAGGGCTAAGTGCACTCCGTCGGGCAGAAACATGTAGGGCTGGTCCGCCGGACCGCGCCCGTACAGATTGTCCAGATCAAGCCGCGGCGTCCGGAAATCGATTAACGCATCGGGGTCATTCTTCTCCTGCAGACTGCTGGACGGGTCGAACGTGATGTCATGGTCAATGAACTGGCCCAGATACGTATATCCGGCGGGAATTCCGAGGTTTTCTTCGTCGTCGAGTTCGCTTTCGGGAGTTGCCTTTGGAATCAGGTGACCGTCTTTGCCGCGCTTGGGTTTGCCTGGTGGGTCCTCTACGACTTCAGGCTCCGCGGTCATACCTTCCAGTGCGAGCCGTTTCAGGTCTTCCTCGGTAAAAGAGGCCGCCGGTAGCGTGCGGAATATCCTGCCAAAACGACCTTCGAATTGAGCGGATCGATGCCCCGAGTCCGCACCGCGCAAGCTGCCGTGTCCACCTTCATGTCTACGCCACCAGGGGGACAGTTTCACTGGACTTGTAGCCATTGCAATCTCCTTTGAGTGCTCGGTGAGAAAAAGTTGGACTCAATCCCCAAAACCAAGGAGATAGTCAGAACCAGAGTAGGGACATTTCACCTGCAGATGTGGCGCGCTGTTTTGGGAAAGAAACCAAGTCTTCCCCACGGATATTCTTTAGTGAAGGGACCGCAAATCTCGTTTCATCATTTTCGCCGAGCCGAACGTCCAGGGCAACCCCTTATCTTCTCCCGGGTTTCCAATGAAGGACCGTTCCCGGGTTGCATGGTGGAACGCGAACTGATTGGGGCCATCGAGGCGGAGCAGCAGTAAGAAGGTAACAAGAAGCGGAATGACCGTCTGATCGCCGTAGCTGCCCAATCGCTGCTCTATTCGGAAATCAAGAGTTTGGAAGACCTGAACCCCAAGATCGTGCAACAGATCGAAGCCTTCTTCGTCAACTACCAGAAGGTTCGCGGGATTGAAGTCACCATCCGGGGCCGAGCAGGACCGCCAAAAGCCCGTGAGCCCTCAATTGACGCCGGCAAAACCCCACGAGGCCGCCTGATCGAAATTCGCGCAAAACGTTTCCCCGAGATCGTTCAAAAATGCAAATCTCTGCTACGATTCGTTTCTCGCAAGAACGTGGTACGAAGTAGAAGGAGAGTTCCCAGCTGACGATGGCAAGCATGAAGCGAACAGACCGGGTGATCGTTTACGAGAAGCCGACCTGAAGTAAGTGTCGTGAGGTCAAGCGTGTCTTGACTGAGAAGGGCTTGGAGTTTGACAGCTGCAACTATATGGAGAAGCCTCTCTCGGCAACTGACCTGCGGGAGCTGCTGCACCGCGCGGCACTCAGACCGCAAGATGCTGTCCGCACGAATGAGGCCGTATACCGGGAACACGTGGCGGGGAAGAATCTGAGCGATGAGCAACTGATCCAGATCATCGCGAAACATCCCGAACTTCTACAAAGACCCATCGCAGTGCGAGAAGGCAAAGCTGTCCTGGCTCGGCCCCTCGAGAATCTTTCCAAACTGGGTATCAAATAACCAGTATTCCCGGTCTGCTCAGCCCAATGGCTTGAACACCGCGTCAACGATTGCGGTGATCTCTTCGATGGCTCCGTCGATGTCCATAGTCAAACGCGCAAAGGTCCATATTTGTGAGAGCGGGACACTCTTGTAACAGCCTTGCCCGGGCAACGTCCCCCGCCAAGTCGACACCCATCGCTTCGTAGTATCCATATCCCAGGTCGCGCAACCGGCAGAGCAGATCACTGAGGTGGATCCGCGACACCAAGGCAGGCGCGGTCGGAGCGACCGAAACATTGTGGTGAAATATCGATTACCGAGATGATGTCCGCGGAAAAGTGCCAGTGTTCGGCTAGGATCTTCCCACGTTCGCAGTGTGTGAAGCCAAGAAGATCTTTCTCGCTGGGGTGAATCGGTACATGACGATCGCTGGCGACCTGAACACACCTGTGGGTCTCCTCCGTACAGACCAGCGAGTTGACCAGCATTCCCACATCGTGAAGCAGACCTGCCAGATAGGCCTTCTCGGGATCGGAATATTTGATCAACTGCGCCATTTTTCGACTCACCAGCGCACAACCAAGCGAGTGCCACCAAAAAATTCCACCCGCTTCAGGCCAAGCACCATCACGGCGTCGCGTACCGTCTCGGTACTGCGCCGCCGCCCGAACAGCGGGGAGTTCGCCATGCGCAAGCATGGCGCCGTAATCGTCTCATCGTAGGAGACCAATTTCACGACCTTGTCCATGTCGACGTGTTCGGGGGGCAACTGGAGTATCTCCGCCAAGGGATGGACGATGGCTGAGACCGTCGGCATCGCTTCCAGGGCCTTAATTCTCGGACGAAATTCGTCGAGCGTCATCGTACTCACGGTTGGCCTCCGACGGTCGGTTTCAAATACCCAATCGCACCGGGGAAGTGCACCAGGCGGAATCTGTCGTCCACTTGATAGAGCGACTCTGCGTGGCCCGGGAACAAATAGCCTCCGGGCAGCAGGTTCGAATAGAAATGTTGGATGACCTTGCGCTTCGAGGTCAGATCGAAATAAATGAGCACATTGCAGCAGAAAATAATGTCGATGCCTTTCAGAAACGTCATCTTGCTGTCGTCATTGAGGTTTACGCGGTCAAAACGAACCAGTGCCTTCAGCTGATCACTGATCTTCAGGTGCTTTTCGTCATGCGGGTAGAAGTACTTTTTTCGGAGACGTTCAGGCGCACGTGTGCCGAAATAAAGTCTCTTGTCACTTGGTCGGCGCATAAACAAGGATCACGAAGCTGCCCGGCTTAATGCTGGGACGGCGCTGCCCCTCCGGAACTGGACCGAACTCCGCAGTCGGGAGAAACACCTTGTGTGATTTCGGATCCACAGCGATCGTGCGAGCGCCTCGTTGCGTAGTCACGTTATCCGCGACGGCATATTTTCCGTCTTTGCCAGCTTTAACGATGGTGAGCGTACCATCGCCACCGTTGGATGCGAATGCGTAGCCAAGTTCTGGATCGAATGCTGCGCCATCCGTCCCATCCCCGGTGTCGAGCGTAGAAACAGCCTGGCCATTCTTGGCATCGACCACGACCATCTTCTTGTTTCCGCAAACGCTGAACAGGTGGTGGGCTTTCTCATCGATGGCCAACCCCGAGGGCTCCTCGCATCCTGCGAGTTTCCAGCGCTGGTCCGCCTTCCAGGTCTTCGAATCAACCGAGGCGATCTCGCCAGTGTCTTCGACGTTCACATACACGTGCGACGGATCCGCGGCAGCAAATTCGAGTTTTCCGCCCAGCGGAACGGTTGCGATAACCTTCAGCGAATCCGGATCGATCACCATGAGATCCTTGCTGCGGCCATTCATCACCACGACTTTCTTCGAATAGTGGTCGTAGATAATCGCGTCCGGGTTCTCGCCTACTTTGATTTCAGCCTTCGGTTGTAGGGTCTTCAGATCGAAAACAGTGACCGTCCCTGCGCGACCGTTGCTGCTGAAACCGAGGTTCTTGTCGACCACCAAGGCGACTCCGTGCGCGCCATTGGCAGGCACGCTTCCAGGCTTCTTGCCGGAGGCAACGTCAACTACGGTGATCTCCATACTGTGGCCGATGAATAAACGATTGGAATTTGCGTCATATGTGATGTAGTCCCAGCCGCCTTCACCACCAATCTCAAGTTTCCCCACTTGCTTGTATAGCGGAGTTCCTGATTGCGCGATCGCCGCTCCTGCGAGAAGCAGCACGACTAGAATGGTGCGTTGTGTTCTTGCCATATGCATCTCCTTAAACCTCCGCTTTGTCCTGTGAACCCAGTTGGCGGGCAGCGCTGTAGAAAACCGGGATCACGACCAGGGTAATGAGTGTCGAAACCGTCAGCCCCCCGATGACCGCGATTGCCAATGGCTTTTGCAATTCCGCTCCTGAGCCGATACCAAGAGCCAGTGGTAATAGCCCGAAGAGCGTGCAAAGTGTCGTCATCAGAATTGGCCGCAGCCGTATTCGGCCGGCCTGCACCAGCGCGTCTGTCACAGACATGGTCCCGTGCAGCCGTTCGTAATACTCAAACAGGATGATTCCGTTCTTTACCACCAACCCCACCATCAGAATGATTCCCATGAACGACGACACATTCAGCGGCGTGCCCGTGATCAACAGTAGAAGGAAAACGCCAATCAAGGACATCGGCGCCGCCGAGATGATCACGAGGGCGGGCAGGAACGCGCGGAACTGAATCACAAGCACCGTAAAAACTGCTGCCAGCGCCAATCCAAGCACAGAGAGCAGGTCGTGGAATGAACTCTGCTGGCTTTCATATTGCCCTCCGATCTCGTAGGTATACCCGACCGGGAACTTATACTCCGCGAGCACCTTCTTTACGTCGGCAATCGCGCTGCCCAAGTCGCGGTTTTCGAGGCGCGCCGTCAATACGACCATCAGGCGTTGATTTTCGCGCAGCAATTCGTTCTGGCCGCGAACCGGGCCAATCGTCGCCAACGATTCCAAGGGAACAATCTGCTTGTTGGCCGCCACGATCGGGAACTGCCGAATGTTGTTTTCCTGCCCACGAAAATTGTCGGGATAGCGAAGGCGGATCGGGATCAGCCTGTCGCTGAGACGAAACTCGGTGGTGGACTCACCCAACAGTCCGGCCTGCAACTGGTCCGACACTTGGGCAACGGTCAGGCCCACATGGGATGCCAGCGCGGGATCGACGTTGATGACCAGCTCCGGATTTCCACGCCGGGGACCTTTGTAGTCGACGACGCCCGTGACTTTCTGGATCTTCGGACCGATGTCATCGGCAATGCGGTTCAGATCGTCCGTACTATTGCCAAAAATCTTGATCTCGACCGGTTCGGGCGAACCTTCCAGGTCGCCAAGCATGTCCTGCAAGATCTGGACAAACTCAATCTCCACGCCCGCGATGCTCTTTGTGATTTGGACGCGCAGATCGCTGATTACCTCATCGATATGGCGACGGCGTTGTGATCTTGGCTTGAGCTTCACCAGGATGTCGCCCTTGTTCTGCTCGGTCGCGAACAGGCCGAGCTCAGCACCTGTCCGGCGCGAATAGGCGGACTTCTCCGGCAACTTGTCCACATCGGCTTCCATCTGACGAACCAGGCTATCGGTTTCGCTGAGCGAAGTTCCGGGAGGCGTGAGGTAGTCCAGTACAAAGCCGCCTTCATCCATTTCCGGCAGAAAGCCTGTGCCGACGTTCCTGTAAGCAAAATAGGCAACCACGATCAGGCTGGCCGTGATTGCCCCGATCACGATGCGTCGGCCGAGTGCCCAGCGAATGCCATGCTCGTACAACCGGTTCACTGGCTCGATGAAGCGGGTGGAAGAATGTCGGAAGGTTGAGGTCGCGAGCAAATACTCCGCCAGCAGAGGCACAAACGTCAGAGCATAAAGAAGAGACAGCAGAACTGCGGCCGTTAGCGTGATCGAAAGCGCTACGAAAAATTCTCCCACCGCCCCTTTCAGGAACCCCAGCGGCAAAAAGACGACGACCGTGGTGAGCGTCGAACCAATCACGGGTCCGACTAGCTCCTGCGTACCCTTTTCGGCCGCCAGGTCAGCTGATTCTCCCTGACCGATGTGACGATAAATGTTCTCGACAATCACAACCGCGTCGTCAATCACCAACCCGATGGCGATGGCCAAACCGCCCAACGACATCAGGTTCAGTGTGCCGCCCACCAGTTTCACAAAGAAAAACGTGCCGACCACCGTGAGTGGCAAGCTGACAGCCGCGACGATCGTGATTCGTGCATTCCGCAAGAATGCAAACAGCACAACCACCGCAAGCAGCGATCCGATGATGATGGCATCCCGCACGCTGGCCATCGATTCCTGCACGAACTCCGCCAGGTCATACACGGTCGAAAGGTGCAGGGTGGGCGGAATCAGATTCTGTCCGTGAAAAGCGATCTCTTTGACCTGCTTCGAGACCGAGTTGATGTTGCCGCCGATCTGGCGGGTGACGTTGATGATGGCGGCGGGCTTGCCGTTGCCGGTAACGAGCGTTCTGCGATCGGCTGTTCCCTCGCGCACTATGGCAACATCTTTGAGACGAACTGGATTTCCCGGGTCAGCGCTGACCACGGTATTCGCGATGTCTTCAAGGTTCTTGTATTGCGAATTCGTGAGAACTAGAAACTGCTGGTAGTTCGCATCCAGCCTGCCCACGCTGGCGATTGTGTTGGTCGCCAGCAGGCGGTCTCCGATTTCAGGGAGGCTGAGCCGATGGGCCAATGCTTTTTGCGGATCAACTACGACCGAGATCTCTCGCGTGTCGGTGGCATCCACTTCTACACGCGCTACTCCCGGAACACGGCTGAACGCCGGACGCAGGTTATAAACGGAATAGTCGCGCAGATCCGCATCCGGAACGTTGCCGTTCAGCACCAGGCTGAGGATCGGCCAAACGGTCGGGCTCAGACGCTCGACTTCGATTTCGGTATTCGCCGGCAGCGTTCCCCGTGCTTCATTGACTCGCGCCTGCACCAATTGCAGCGCCTGCTGCATGTCCATGTTGTCGGCGAAGATGACGGAAATTTCCGCGCCGCCGCGGATGGTGCGGGATCGGACGCGCCGCACGCCCAGAACCGTCCCCACCTGCTCCTCGATGGGACGGGTGATCGTGAGAAGCATCGAATCGGGGGAGAGATCGCCGGCGTGGATAAGCACTACGATCCGCGGAAAATTCAGCTCCGGATAGATGTTGCTGGGTAACTGGAACAGTGCGACGAACCCGGCGAGCGTCAAGGCAGCGGTGACGAGAAACACCGCGCGGCTGTTTTTGCGGCATGCCCGGACGAGGTTCATGGCTTCACGCGGACTTTTGCTTTTTCCGGCAGTCCATATCCTCCGGTCACGACCACCGTGTCGCCTTCCTGCACACCTTCAAGAATCTCGGCCTTGTCGGCGCTTTGCACGCCCACCTTAACCGCTTCTGCCACCGCCTCATCGCCGACGACCTTGTAGACATGCGGCTCCCCGGACTCATCCGGATAGATCGCTTGTCGTGGAACCAGAAGTCGCGGGCCCTTCTGTTTCAGTGGAAGGTCGATCGACAGATATTGACCCAGCTTAAGCCGTTGCTTCGAGTTCTCCACTCGGATGCGCACCGTGCCGTTGTTGGTAGCCGGATCGACGGCAGGCAGGATCGATACCACGCGCGCTGTGAACTTGCCATCCGGCGCCGCGTTGGTCTCAAACGAGAATGCTTCTCCACTTCTGATCTCTGCAAGCCGTGCTGCAGGTACGGTGCCCATCAACTCCAGTGTTTCAATTTGTGCGACTTCTATTACCGGCTGTGCAGCCGTCCCATCCACCTGCTCCCCCGCTGCCGCAAACCGCTTCACAACCGTGCCGTCAAATGGTGCCCGCACGGTAGCACGCGCTAGCTGTGCCTTGGCCGTGGCCAATCCGGCCTCCGCCTGGTTCAGCGTCGCCGTGTTCACCGCCAGTTGGGTGCGCGCGTCCTCCACTTCCTTGCGCGACGAGATACCGCGGCCGATTAGATTTTCTTCGCGCTGTGCCGCTAAACGCGCATTCTCGACGCTGGCCTTCGCCTGGGCAACCGCTGCCTCCGCTTGGCGCGCTTGCTCCAGCAGCAGCGTGTTCTCTATTTCCGCCAGCGACTGGCCCTCTTTCACTCGATCACCTTCCACCACCAGTACCCGTGCGATGCGCCCGGGCACAAGCGCCGCAACCTTGGCATCGCGGTTGGGGCGTGCGGCCAGATTGCCGCTGACGATCAGACTCTGAGTGATGGGCGCGCGCTCCACCTTCGCGACCGTGACTTCCGGAACCGGCGTTGTGGCAGCAGAGTCTTCGTCGCCGCCCGGCTTGCTGCAACCCGCGAGTCCGAGGCTGAGCAACATGACTACCACGGTCGTGGACAGCGGCTTAGTCAAGGGGCGCTCCCACGGCTTCCTCCAGAGTGGCGAATGAGCTCTGAGCAGCAAACAATGCATCCAGGTAGGTCTTGCGTATGTCATTCAGTCGTCGCTGCGCGTCCAGCAAGGTCAAAAGATTCGTTTTGCCCGACTGATAGCTGTCCTCTGCCATCTCTTCAAGGCGAAGACTCTCGGGCAAAACCCGATCGTGGTACTGCTGCACCTGGTGTGCTTTGGCGGTGTAATCGAAGTATGCGGCCGCAACTTGCGCGGATACAGTGGTCCGCTGTGACGCCAGCGTCAGCCGCAGCAAATCCAGCCGCGCCGTCGAAAGAGCGATCTCCCCCTGTCCATGGTAAAAAAGCGGCAAGGTTGCGGAAATCCCGCCTTTTGCCCCGACGCGGAAATCAGGAGGCGAGTTGAAGTCGCTCCCCGCGGTGAGATCGACGTTCGGAATCCGCTGGGCCTTCGCCAACTCCAACCGGCGCTCTTCGGTCCGCAGGTCCTGCGTGGTTTTGAGCAGATCGCCGCTGGTTTGCATGGCCTGGTCCGTCACGGCCTTCAGCGTAGGAGCTGGCGGAATGTCTTCGAGCTGCCCCTGCAAAGGGAGAGCACTTTCGAAGCTGCGGTTCAACAAGGCAGCCAACGCGACATCGGCGGCACGCTGCGCCTGCGCTGTCGTTTCATAGTCCGCGTTAGATCTGGCCAGCTCGACCTCGGCTTGCAGAACCTCCAGTTGTGCCACGTCACCCGCTTCGAACCGCTGTTGAGCCAGGTCGCGGATACGAGTGGAAAGATCGAGCGCCTTCTTCGCTTGTGCGGTCTGGTCGCGGGCTGACAAAGAGAGATAGAAGGCATCCCGTGTGCGTCGGCGGATCTGCCGTATCAGTACAGTGATGTCGATCTCAGCGGATTTCTGCTCTTCCCGGGCGACCGCGATACGCTTGCCCCGCTTACCGCCAAGTTCAACAGGGATGTCGAGGGACACCCCTTCGTGAGGCGTATCGCGCGCAGCGGTGAAGCCGAGCACGGGGTTCGGCAACTGGCGCGCCGTGGTCAGGCCGGCGATGGCAAGTGCCCGCTGTTGCCGCGCGGCCCGCAGTTCCAGATTCGCTGTCTCGGCAGCAGTCAGCGCGCCACGCAGGTCGAGGGCCTGCTCCTGTCCGAATCCTTCAAGCGCCGTGCACAGCCAGAGACATACGATGGCGACACAGAGAAACACCCGCCTGTGCCCATGCACCACGCTGCCGTCCGTGCCTCTCAAATGGAGAACCTTGCCATGGGTGGTGGTGCCGAATTTATCATTTTCTCAGAGTAAAGCTTAAGCCAACCTTAAAGGACTGCCAAAGCCGCCTCTCAGGCTGCAGCGCGACGGCCCACGGTGTTATCTTTCCTGTGAATGCGAGTGCTGATTGTCGAAGACGAAAAGCGCCTGGCCGCCAATATCAGCCGCAGCCTGCGCGAGAGCGCCGGGTACGCCGTAGACCACGCCGCTGACGGTTCCGAGGGCATTTATATGGCGCAATCAAACCCGTACGATCTTGTCATTCTCGATCTGATGCTCCCCAAAATCGACGGCGAGACCATGTTGCAACGCCTACGCACCGGGGGATTCAACTTCCCCATTCTCGTCCTGACCGCGCGGGATGACAGCGACACGGCAATACGCGTCCTGAACCAGGGCGCCGATGACTATGTCAGCAAACCCTTTGATCTTGGAGAACTCATTGCCCGGGCGAAAGCCCTAATCCGCCGTGGAAAAGGACAGAGTGCCGCGACGCTGCGTGTCGGTGATATCGAGATCAACACCTCGGACCGCACGGTCCGACGGGATGGGCGCAATATTTTTCTGACCGGGATGGAATACCGCGTGATTGAGTACCTTGCCCACCGGCGCGGCGCTGTGGTGACCAAAGCGGAACTGCTCGAACATCTCTACGACTTTAATTGGGAACGATTCAGCAATGTCATTGAGGTGTACATCTCCGGTCTCCGACGGAAGCTGGAGCATACGGGAAACATCAAAATTATTCACACCATTCGCGGACATGGGTACACAATCCAGGGCTGACATGGGTTCGTTTTCGATGAAGCGCCGCATCGTCGTAGCAGTCGTTGTGACCGAACTCATTCTCGTCGTTTGCCTCCTCTTGTTCGCCAGCTACATGATACGTTCCAACGCGATCCGGTCTTTCGACGCTGAACTGCACGGACGAGCGATGAGCGTTGCTGCCCTGGTTCGCTATTCTGAGGATTCGCACCCGGAACTGCAATTCGACGACACTCTTCTGCCTCGTCCATTGATTGAGGGCGTCCCGGATCTGTTCTACGTCGCGACGCAGGATGGACGACTACTCGGCTCCTCCACACCGCCGCCGAGCATTCCAACAGTCAAGGACGGGGCTGATGTTTGGGCATTCTCGTTCCGTGATGTTCCCTTTCGAGCACTGCAACTCAAGAATGTTCCCGTTCTCGACTCTGAAGAAGACGCTCCGGTAATCCCCACCACTCTGAATGTCGTCTATGCTGCCAGCACTCGCGACATGAACCGGTCTCTCACTCGCGCCTTCATTGGTATTCTTTCCGGCGGGATTGTATTGCTCATTATTTCCCTTTACGCCAGTATCCGTGCGATTGAAAAGGGTTTGCATCCTCTATCGGAGCTTGCTGCCAGTGCCAATTCCATTTCGGCCGCGGACTGGAATCTCAAGGTCAGTGCTTCAGCGGTCGAGGTTGCCGAGATTGCTCCTCTTACACGTGCCATGTCCGACATGGTCAAGACGCTGCATGCTGCCTTTCAGCAGCAGCGTGACTTTACCAGCAACGCTGCCCACGAGTTGAAAACCCCCGTCGCCATTTTGAAGTCGACACTTCAGTCCCTGTTGCAAGAACCACGCGCAAGTGAAGTGTATCGGGCAGGGATTGCGGACGCTCTCTCCGATCTTGCCCGACTGGAAGCCTTGTTGCATTCCATGCTTCGGCTGGCGCGTGCGGATCAGCAGGCTGGCGGGACCGAAGTGCGCGAGCTCTCCAGGGTTGATGTCATTGGCACCTGCGAAGCCGCAATGGCCCGGCTCGCACCGCTCGCACAGAACCGTGGAACGACAATTTCGCTGTCGGCCCCCGCCGAGATGCTGCCGGTTCGCGCCGAACCCGAGGACCTTGAAATTATCTGGGCGAACCTCATCGAAAATGCAATTCGGTACAGCCAGCCAAATTCAGAGGTAAAAGTCACCGCCGCACAGCGCGACGGCTTTGTGCGAGTCGTCGTAGAGGACAACGGAACCGGGATTCCGGCCCCGGAACTTCCCAAGATGTTCGAGCGCTTTCACCGCGGTGATCATTCGCGGTCACGTGAAAGCGGGGGATACGGGCTCGGACTTGCCATCGCAAAGGCGTTCGTGGAGTGCTACGGGGGCTCGATCGACGCCACTTCCATTGCGCCAAGCGGCACGCGCATCGGCGTCGAACTTCCCCTCTCCCATTGAGTGCGTTTCCAACTCATCGGCTGCGCCGTCCCTTGAGCCGCATCTGGTCCCGCAACCCCACACGATTAAAGAGAGACACGGGAATTGTTAGCGAAAGTCGCGGTTTGAGTCAACTGATTACCGTTTGTGACACCGCACGTCTAAGCTCGTCAGCGTTGGCAACCCGGCCGTTCAGGGCAAAGTCTTCCAAAATGCGGCGCCGGATCTCCCATACGCGGAGGGACAGCTTTGCTTCGACATTTCGCCCTTTGTATCCTTGCTCTCTGCTCTGCGTGCGCGGCCTATTCCCAAGGGTCACCGCCGCCTCTCTTCGTTCCAGCAGACTCCCCGCGTTGGGCTCTGGAGGGTGAGGCCAAAACGGCTGAATATCAAGGCCGCAAGTGCCTCTTCCTCGATGGTGGCGCGGCGACATTGAACGACTTTGAATTGCGTGATGGCGTGATCGATGTGGATGTCGCGACCCCGGCAAGCCGCGGGTTTTTCGGCATTCAGTTTCGCATCGCGAAAGATGGCGCCAACGCCGAATGGGTTTATCTTCGCCAGCACAAGTCCGGGCTTCCGGATGCCATGCAATACACCCCCGTGCTTAAAACCGGCCTAAACTGGCAAATCTATAACGGACCAGGTTTCACCGGCGCCGTTGATATTCCGAGGGATGTCTGGTTCCACCTTCGTCTTGAGGTTGTGGGCGCGCAGGCAAAACTCTACGTGAAGGACATGGACAAGCCGGCACTCGTGGTGGACGACTTAAAAAGTGGCCTTCAGAAGGGTCAAGTAGCCCTGGCCGTCCTGACAGGCGCAACCTATTTCTCAAATTTCGAAATACGGACCATGCCCGATGCGCCCTGGGAGCGGCACCTGCCGCCGATGCCTCCGGGCACTCTGACCAAGTGGAGCCTGTCGCCCCCCTACGATGCGCTCGAACGAAATCTGGAGCGTCCGCTGACGCCCTCCGAAGCCGAGGTTATCCATTGGCAGGATGTAGAGGCGGAACCGCCCGGCTTTGTGGTCATCTATCGCTATCGCGAAGCCCCGCATCCCAGGGTCTCCTTCGCGACAGACTTTTCGAAGCGCCTGGAGCCTCAGCCGGGAATGAAGGTGGTGTATGCGCGGACCAGCATCGATTCCGACCGCGACCAGGTAGAAAAGCTCTACATCGGCTATAGCGACGACGTCAGCGTGTTCCTGAACGGCAAGATTCTCTTCCGTGGACGAAGTGCCCAGAATTTCCGCGACCCCGGGTTCCTTGGAATCGTGAACCCCGAAAACGACGCAGTCTATCTTCCATTGAAGAAGGGCAGCAACGAACTGATGTTGGCGGTCAGCGAATTGGGCGGCGGTTGGGGATTCATTTGCCGCTTAGCCGACATGGAATGACCTCCCGCGGCGGACAGCGAGCAGCGGTGTCAGCAAGGGTGTGTACTCCGGATTCGCCGTTGTTTTGAAAAAGGGCCCGGCTTCAGCCGGGCCGTAAACCTCTGCGAATGAATCGCGACTTTAGTCGATGACGTTCACAGTTCGCGATGACATGAGTTTTTCAGCGGTCTGCCTAGCCGACGACAATTGGCTACCTCGCCCCGGCGCCGCGTCGTAGCAGAAACGAACCCAATATCTCTAGTCAAGTTTGGCTTGTTTCTGCGCGGGGAACCGTTCATCCAGCTCCAGATTCAGTTCCAACACATTCACTCTCGGTTCCCCAAGGAATCCAAGCTGCCTGCCCTCCGTATGCTTGGCCACCAGGGCACGGAGTTGATCGACGGTCGTTCCGCGCTGTCTGGCGACGCGCTGCAGCTGGAACTCGGCCGCTGCGGGCGTAATGTGCGGGTCGAAGCCGGAAGCCGAGGTGGTCACGAGATCGATAGGTACCTGTACGCCCGGATTGTCAGCTTGGGCGGTAGCCACATCGCCCTTTACGCGATCGATGAGTTTCTCATTGGTCGGTCCTAGATTCGATCCCGCCGAGTTCGCGGCGTCATATCCGTTCCCGGCAGCGGACGGTCGGGGGTGAAAATACCCACCACTCGAGAAGCCCTGGCCAATAAGCGCCGAACCAACGATTCTGCCGCCCCTTTGGATCAGTTGCCCGTTGGCCTTGTGGGGAAAGATCACCTGGGCGATTCCAGTGACCACCAATGGGTAAATGATTCCCAGCAAAATGGTTGTCGCGATGGTCATCAGCACTGAAATGACGAAATTCTTCCTCATATCCAAATCCGTTTCTACGCAAGTCCGATGCGCGTGATGATCATGTCGATCAGCTTGATTCCAATAAACGGGATAATCACTCCGCCCACTCCATAGATCCACAGATTGTTGCGCAACAAGACCGCCGCACCCATGGGCCGGTACTTCACTCCGCGCAGTGCGAGCGGGACTAGGGCGATGATGATCAGTGCGTTGAAAATTACCGCTGAAAGAATTGCCGACTGAGGTGTCTGCAGACGCATGATGTTCAGCGCATTGAGAACCGGGAAAGTGCCCGCGAACATGGCGGGAATGATGGCGAAATACTTGGCCACGTCATTTGCGATGGAGAAGGTGGTCAAGGCACCGCGGGTCATCAGTAACTGTTTGCCGATTTCTACGATCTCAATCAGCTTGGTGGGATTCGAATCCAAGTCCACCATGTTGCCGGCTTCCTTGGCGGCCTGCGTGCCGGTGTTCATGGCAACGCCCACGTCCGCTTGCGCCAGAGCTGGGGCGTCGTTCGTACCGTCGCCGGTCATCGCCACCAGTTTCCCCTCAGACTGCTCTTTCTTGATCAGGTCCATCTTGTCTTTCGGGGTAGCTTGTGCGAGGAAGTCGTCGACTCCCGCCTCGCGCGCAATGGCGGCCGCGGTCAGCGGATTGTCGCCGGTGATCATCACGGTCTTGATGCCCATCGCGCGAAGATGGCTGAACCGCTCGCGGATGCCGCCCTTCACAACATCTTTGAGTTCGATGACGCCTAGTGCACCGCGGCTCTTCTCGGCCACCACCAGAGGCGTGCCTCCGGACCGCGCAATCTCTTCCACCGCGCTCTTGACCTCGCTCGGCATCGATCGGCCGTGTTGCGACAGGTAAAGCGCAACCGAATCCGCGGCCCCTTTGCGAATTTCAAAACCGTTCAGGTCCACGCCGGACATGCGAGTCTGGGCCGTGAAAGCCACGAAGTGCGCATCATGCGAGCTCAGTTCGCGTCCGCGGAGTTTGTACTTTTCCTTAGCGAGGACGACAATCGAGCGCCCCTCCGGAGTTTCATCCGCGAGAGATGACAACTGCGCCGCATCTGCCAGTTCCTGCTCGGTGACGCCAGGAGCTGCTATGAATCGCGCAGCTTGCCGATTGCCAAGGGTGATCGTCCCAGTTTTGTCCAGCAGGAGAGTATTCACATCGCCCGCCGCTTCGACCGAACGGCCGGACATCGCGAGCACATTGTGCTGCACGAGACGGTCCATGCCGGCGATTCCGATGGCAGACAGCAATCCGCCGATAGTCGTGGGGATTAGACAAACCAGCAGCGATACCAGCACGAACACCGTCTGCGGGCAACCCGAGTAGATCGCGAAGGGCTGCAGCGTCACAACCGCCAGCAGGAAAATGATGGTCAACCCAGCCAGAAGAATATTCAATGCAATTTCGTTTGGCGTCTTCTGTCGTTCAGCACCTTCCACCAGTGCGATCATGCGATCCAGGAAGGTTTCGCCGGGGTTCGAGGTGATCTTGACCTTAATCTGGTCCGAAAGAACCCGAGTTCCTCCCGTGACCGCCGAGCGATCGCCTCCGGCCTCACGGATGACGGGCGCCGATTCTCCCGTGATAGCCGATTCGTCCACCGATGCAACGCCCTCAAGAATCTCGCCATCGGATGGAATGAATTCGCCCGCCGAGACCAGGACCAGGTCTCCGGTGCGCAGCTTGCCGCTGGCTACTTTTTCGGTGCGGCCGCTGTCCCCGGGAAGAATACGATTCGCCATGGTTTCCGAACGTGCCCTGCGCAGCGTGTCAGCCTGCGCTTTGCCGCGCCCTTCCGCCATGGCCTCCGCAAAATTCGCAAACAAGACCGTGAACCAAAGCCAAAGCGTAATCTGGAGATTGAACTTGAAAGCACCGCCCCCTTTGAATAGCAACCCCATGGTGATGACGCTTCCGATCTCCACCACGAACATCACGGGGTTGCCCATCATCTTGCGCGGGTCCAGTTTGAGAAACGCATCCCAAATCGCCCGACGGACGATCTTCCATTCCCACACAGCTTTCTTTCTTGGACCTCTGGCGGACTGTCCCGGTGGAACCGTCTTCGATTGCAAAACTGGTTTCATGTCGATTGTCGTTGCCATATACGGTCCTTAGAAGGTCTTCCCTGCAGCCATCAGTAGATGCTCAAGAATTGGGCCCAGGCTTAGTGCCGGGAAAAAGGTAAGCGCACCTACAATCAGTACTACTCCGAGCAAAAGCAGCGTGAACAAAGGCGTGGTCACAGGGAACGTGCCCAGCGACGGCGGAACATACTTCTTTTGCGCCAGGTTTCCGGCGATGGCCAGCATGGGGATGATCATCATGAAGCGCCCGACGAGCATGGTCATGGCGCCGGTGGTGTTGTACCAGGTCGTATTGGTGGTCAATCCCGCGAAGGCCGAACCGTTATTGGCAGCCTGTGAGGTGAATGCGTAAATGATTTCGCTCAGACCGTGTGGGCCGGGGTTCAGGATGCTGGAAGTGCCAAATGTCGCTACCGTGGAGATGGCGGCGAATCCAAGAATGAGCAGCGGAAAGACAAGTACCACCAGCATCGCCATCTTCACGTCATACGCTTCAATTTTCTTGCCCAGGTATTCAGGTGTACGGCCAACCATCAGGCCGGCGATGAACACCGCGAGCACGATGTAGATCAAAATGCCGTACGTGCCGGCACCGACGCCGCCGAACACAACTTCGCTTAACATCATGTTCGTGAGGGGGACCATGCCTCCGAGCGCCGTGAAGGAATCATGCCAGCCATTGATGGCGCCGCAACTGGCGTCGGTCGTCACGGTCGCCCACAGTGCGGTATTGGCTATACCGAAGCGGACTTCCTTGCCTTCCATATTGCCGCCGGGCTGCGATGCCGTGGCGCGCTGGTCCGTTCCAGCCAGCAGCGGATTCCCGCGAGCTTCCGCCCAGTAAGCCACGGTCACGCCCGCGAGGAACAGAATCGCCATTGCGGCCCACACCGCCCAGCCGTGCCGCTGCGAGCCGGTCATCCGGCCGAGCGTGTAGGTAAGTCCGCTGCCGATGGCGAAGATTGAAACCAGGGCAATGAGATTGGAAAGTGGAGTCGGGTTCTCAAAAGGATGGGCGCTGTTGGCGTTGAAGAAACCGCCTCCGTTCGTCCCTAGTTGCTTGATGATTTCCTGCGAAGCGACCGGCCCTTGCGCAATCGTTTGATCGGTCACGGTGTCCATCACCGGTTTGCCCTGTGCGTCAACCACCGGTTTGCCGTCGGCCATTTTGCGCACTTGCATGGGCTCGACCAGCTTCGCCGTGTCGTAGGGCTTTAGATTCTGAACGACGCCCTGCGACACGAGCACCAAAGCCCCGAGGATGCATGCCGGTAAGAGAATCCAGAGGTTGCAGCGAACCAGGTCCACCCAGAAATTGCCGATCGTCTGCATTTGCCGGCGAGCGATGCCGCGGATGAATGCAATGGCCAGAACAATGCCCACCGCCGCAGACATAAAGTTGTGATACGCGAGACCCGCCATCTGAGTCAGATAGCTCATGGTGGACTCGCCACTATAGTTCTGCCAGTTGGTATTCGTCGTGAAGGACGCTGCGGTGTTGAAGGCCAGCGTCGGGGGATTCACCGCTCCAAACTTCTGCGGATTGAACGGCAGATAGCCTTGCAACCGTTCGATCTCGTACAGCGCGACCATGGAGACTAGGCTGAAAAGCAGCATGGAGATTGCATATTCGGTCCAGCGCATCTCGTGAGACTCATCCACTCCCGTGACGCGGTAGAGCAATCTCTCGATCGGTCGCAGCACGGGATCCATAAACGTCTTCTCGCGGTTGAAGACCTTGGTCATGAAGATGCCGATCGGTTTTGTGACCAGGAAAACCAGGACGAGAAACAGCAAGATTTGCAGCCACCCATTTGCCGTCATATCAGAATTTCTCCGGACGCAATAACGCGTACATCAGGTAGGCCCCCGTCAGCACGGATACCGTGAGCATGATTACCGATTCCAGATTCATAAAATTGCCCTCACTTCACGCGATCGCAGAAGCGCACGTAGCCGATCGACACGACAAAGAAAGCCACCATTACCACGATCCAAAATATGTCTTGCATAACCTCTCCCTTGTGCGGAGTTGTGCGCCAAAATCGCTATGAACCAGTTCGGGATCCCCACCAGCCTCTTCGAGCCGTGGCCGTAGCAATGGCCCTTTGGTCGGAGGCTTCGCTGCGAGGCCAGTTCATCGGCACACTTACGCTGGGCGCAAGAAACGGGCGTGCAGTATCGCAGGTTTGCACCGGCTCCGATTCCGTGGTCGTCAAAACGATCCGCATCCGGCAACTTGGGTGGCTACGTTGGCTTTCGCGGGTCAAGCAAACGAAGAACCAGGCCACGAAGAAAACCGCGCCGCAACACACTCCGAGAAAGATGATGCCGTCGCCATTCGTCATCGAAATTGGCTCAACCGCGTTCACAGATTCTCCGTATGCCTGATTCGACCATCCACACCATAAAGACCGCCTAAAAAGTTCATAAAGAAGTCGTAAACGGCCTGGCACTCTCGCGGTAGCAGGCTGGACGATTTTCAGCAGTTCCATCGATCGCCTGCAGCTTCATGGCGACTCTAGAGCGAGGGTGTGGTGATAGGGATGAGGGAGTATCTCAGGCAGTCACCGCCCGCCTCTAGACGCGGCGCACTGAATATTGACCGGCTGTGTCTAGAAGCCCCTTAGGGCGGGCTTCCCTTATAGTTGAAGGAGCGAAAGTAAATCTCGAAAGCGCAGGTCATCGTGAAGGCCGTTATAGACCACAACCGAAAACCACCACTATCCTCCGCGGTGACTCGTCCCCGCGCTACGGCATGGAACCCGACTGTCAAAGGTTCCACGATGCACAACTCCTTCACTGACAGTTTGCGCAGGATAAATGTTCCTCGGAGGAACGACGATGAATTCAGTAAGCGCACCATCCATCTGGACACCGAGGGTTTTATTGAACTGGCAGGCGTTCGGTCTGCCGCGCAAGCAAGCGGCGCAACGTCCGCAGTTCATGTAAGGGGAAAGAGCAACCGTGACTCCCGCCGCCAAATTGGGCCGCTCTTTGCTTTCCTCCATGACCGTGGCCGCGACTTCATGTCCGGGAATGCGCGGAAAGGTCACTAAGGGATTCTTGCCGCGGAAGGAATTCAGGTCGCTTCCACAAAATCCAACCATCCGTACCTTCAAGACGCCGCCGTCACTCGCCCGAGGCTCTGCCACGGATTCCACCGCCGCCTCGCCCGGACCCCGCATGACAAGAGCTTTCATTCTCGTGAGTGTGTTAGCCCGATTGCTGGCTGCAACCTTCGCGTTATGATACGGGCCCCGCAACTTTCAGCACGTACGCGAACTTTCCCGGTAGCGCGGACGGCAGCGTCAGTTTGATGTCCTGGCCCACCTGCGACCAAGCCACGGCCTTATCGCTCCCCAGCAGGGCAGCCTGCGTGCCGGCTTTCGGGGAAAAAGATTTCAACGTGATCGTGCTGGCCTTCGGTTGGCCGAGCAGAATTGCGTACGTGGCAGTACCCGTTTGCGTGAAGCGGACACGGATTCCTTCGGCAGTCACCCCGTCGGCGCGTTTCCAGGGATGCGCGCCATAAATCGCCTCACCATTTTGTCGCAACCAGGTACCTAGTTCCTGCAAGCGGCTCATCTGTACGGGTGGAATCGTTCCATCGGTTTTCGGACCCACATCGAGCAAGAGATTTCCATTCTTGCTCACGATATCGACCAGCAGGTAGATGAGTTCGTCCGGCGCAATGGTCTCCGCTTCTCCTTCGGCGCGGTTATACCCGAAGGAGCGGCCCAGACCGCGGCACTCCTCCCACTTCTTCTCGCTGATCTTATCCAGAGTCTGATATTCCGGAGATTTGAAATCCGCGTGCTTGACCCCAAAGCGATCGTCGATGACGCCATCGGGCACGGCGTTGTAATACTCCGCCATGATTTCCAGTGGGTGACCAGACTTGGGATAATCAATGTCATTCCATAAAACGGCGGGACGATAGCGCTCGATAAGTTCCCGCATGTGCGCATCCGCATATTTGCCGTAGGCCTCGCTCTGCGGCTTCACCTTCTGATAGTCAGCTGACTCGCGGATCGGACCTGGCACGAACGTCCAATCATATCCGCCCGAATAGTAAAGCCCCATCCGCAGGCCTTCCTTGCGAACGGCCGCCGTCAACTCGCCGACGATATCCCGGCTCGCATGCTGCCGATCGGCCGCCAAGGTTGGGTTGGGAGTCGCGCTGGGCCAGAGCGTGAACCCGTCATGGTGCTTGGTGGTTAGGACAACATATTTCGCGCCTGCGTCTTGAAACACTTTGGCCCAAGTCTCGGGATTCCATTTCTTGATATCCCGATTGAAATCCGCGGCGAAGTTGTAATAGTCGTACTGGGCGCCGTAGTGTTCGCGATGATAAGCCTGCGTGGGCGTCCCCTCCAGCCGCATGGTATTCAGGTACCATTCGGCGTAAGGGTTGTTCGTGATGTAGTCCTGCGAGGCGAAGTCGTGTCCCGGATGAGCTAGCGGCGCCCAGCCGGGAACCGAGTAGAGTCCCCAATGAATAAAGATACCGAGCTTCGCGTCCGCGTACCACTGGGGTAGAGGATGCCGGTTGAGCGATTCGAGCGTGGCTTCGTAGTGCGAAGGAGCTTCCGCGCGAAGACTCAAAAGCAACACCCCACAGATCAGCGCCAATGCAACCGTATGGAACGCACGAACCTGACTACGAGGCATTCGGAATCTCCTCATCAAATCTCCCCTTCTCAGCAATCCCGTCAGTTCGCCAGGATCAACTAGTACGCCCAGACTTTCAAAACAGCCTTCTGAAGCCCGCTAACCACGTGAATCACTTGCTGGATATGGTCCTGTCCGCGTCAGTCACTTTAGCACTCGAGCGCTGCGTCCGTCCGTCTGGAAGCGTCAAAGCCATGACATAATCCACTATCTCCCGCACGCAGGTACAATCGCGCACAGAATGGCAAACGGAACAAAGCACATCCTGGTTACCGGCGCGACCGGCAAGGTTGGGAGTCATTTCATACGTCGTATTCTCGAGTCCGCCGAATATGGCGACGTAACGATTCGCGCGTTGTGCCACAATCGACTTCCTGAACCGCACCCGCGACTGGAGACGACACGGGGAAGCATTTCTGACCGAGGGGTGGTCCGTGCTACGATGAAGGGCATTACCCATGTCATTCATTGCGCCACTTGCAAGGAGACTCCTGACGCTGTCATCGACGTCACGGTCAAAGGCCTCTTCTGGCTCCTGGAAGAATGCCGCGTCAGCAACTCCTTCAAGCAGATCATCCTGGTCGGGGGCGACGCAGCTCTGGGTCACTTCTTTTATCCGCATCCAGTCCCTGTGACTGAACAACAGAGGCATAGCGCCTATGCTGGGTGTTACGCTCTCTCGAAGGTCCTGGAAGAGGTGATGCTGGAGCAGTATTTCATTCAATACAAGCTCTCGGGATGCTGTTTAAGGGCGCCATGGATCATGGAGAAGGACGATTTCAAATATTCTCTCTCTTTCGGCGAGGATGTGTTCGGCGGGCCAAAGTGGCGGGAACTGGTCGGGCCGAAACGCGCGGACGAATACTTGCAAACGCAGGCCGTGCCTCTAATGCTCGACCCGGAGGGCAAGCCGGTTCAACGCAATTTCGTCCACGTCAGCGACCTGATTGACAGCATGGTTCTGGCCTTGGACCACCCCGCGGCACGGCAGCAAACCTTCAATATCTGCATGGATGAGCCCGTGGACTACCGGCAAGTCGCAGACTACTTGTTCGAAACGCGGGGGATGCCGTCCATCGAGATCAAGACACCCTATCGATCGACGTGGCTGGACAACAGCAAAGCAAAATTCTTGCTGGGCTGGCGACCACGGTATGACCTGAAACGTCTGATTGAAGAGGCCTGGGCTTATCAACGAAGTGAAACCGATCCACGGGGTGTGTGGTATCCAGGCTAGCGGCACGAGCCTCCGAAATGGTCGGTAAATGAAGGTCGATTTCATGGCGGAAATTCTGCCAGCCATCTTCTTTGGTCACGGCAATCCCATGAATGCCTTGATGAAGAATAAGTACACAGAAGGATGGCGCCGCATGGGAACAGAGACGCCCAGGCCGAAAGCCATCCTGTCTGTCTCCGCGCATTGGTTTGTGCCGGGAACCGGCGTCACCGTGAGCACCGCCCCGCGGACGATTCATGACTTTGGTGGTTTTCCCCGAGAGCTTTACCAAGTGCAATATCCTGCTCCAGGCGATCCGGACCTGGCTCGCCGAGTGCGCGACCTTTTAGCGCCTCTGCCCGTTGTACTCGACAACTCCTGGGGCCTCGACCACGGGACATGGTCTGTGCTCCGGCATGTATACCCGGACGCCGACATCCCGATCGTGCAACTGAGCATTGATGAAACCCAACCGCCATTGTTCCATTTCGAGGTCGGCAGGAAACTCGCGCCTTTGCGAGAAGAAGGTGTACTCATTGTGGGCAGCGGAAACCTCGTCCACAATTTGCACGCATATGCATGGGGACGACACCTGCCCGATCCATATGACTGGGCAGTTCGTTTCGAAACCGAGGCGAAGCAAATTATGACCGCTGGCGAATCCAAGCCCCTGATCGAGTACGAGAGGCTGGGACCGGACGCCATGCTTTCTATCCCGACTCCGGATCACTACCTGCCCTTGCTCTACGTCATTGCGACGCAGCAGCGACGTGAAGTCGCGACTTTTCCCATCGAAGGGGTTGATGGAGGGTCCATATCCATGCTGACAGTACGAATCGGCTAGCCCAGCCGGGGGCAGCATCGAGCCGGTGCACAGCGTTCCAGCGATTGATCCCGTCGCCTATGTACGCCGAAACACCCTTTTCGCGTGCGGTTTTGATGAGAGTGGGAACGAAGCCGTGATCGCCGTCACCGTGAACGGAGGGTGAAAGACGTACCACCGATATGCGCACTCCCCGCTCTGCCACCGAACGTGCTCCTTCTTCCGTAGTGGCACGTGGAAAATTCGTTGGAGGTCAAAGTGCCCGCGTCTTCCTCGGTCGCTAGACGACCTGGCGCAACGAGCCGAGTCCCGGAGGTGACGATCAACGGGCGGTCGGAGCCAGCCAGCGCGGAGCCGAGAGCTTTAATGGCGCGCGCCTATCTATCTCGCAGACGGCCTTGAAATTCGAGAAGTCATGGATGAATCCAGCGTGAATCACGCCATCGGAGGCAGCAACTCCACTGCGCAAGCTTTCCAGATCCTCAAGATCACCCCGATGGACCTTGGCACCAGCGGCGACAAGCGACTTGGCGGCCGCATCTCAGCGAGCGAGGCCGAGCACCCGGTTTTCTGCTCTGAGTAGTTCCTGCATTATTGCTGTACCAACGAAACCCGTTGTTCCTGTTAAGAAAACACGCATTCCATTCTCCTTGTGTTGCTCATACATTTCATCAATTAGCCGCAACTTCCGTGTTGCTACTGGATCTTGCGATTGCGTCAAGCTGTTTGACGATGTCAGGAGGTAGCTTCCGTTCAGCTGCTGAGAGATTCTCGCGGAGATGCTGAAGGCCGGACGTGCCAGGAATCAGCAGGATGTTGGGTGAGCGCTGGAGAAGCCAAACAACCGCAACCTGCATCGGAGTAGTCCCCTGTGATGCCGCTGCTGCGTCGAGCTTCGTCGACTGCAGCGGGGTGGACCCGCCGAGCGGGAAGAACGGCACATCAGCGATGCCTTGCTTCGCGAGGTCATCGATGAAGGTGTCATCCTCTCGGTGCGCCACGTTGTAGAAATTCTGCACGCAGACAATTTCCGCGATCTTCTGAGCTTCGGCTAACTGCTCGGGAGTGACGTTGCTTAAACCGAGATGCTGAATGAGTCCCTGGCTCTCGAGTTCGGCTAGCACCGTCAGAGCTTCTTCGATGGATCTGTCCGAAGGCGCCATTACTCCTCCCACTCGAAGATTGACGACATCCAGCCTGTCGAGTCCAAGATTTCGTAGATTGTCATGAACGCCGTCCATCAACTCCTGGGGTGAAAGAGCATGAATCCAGGATTTGTCTTCACCGCGGCGAGCACCCACTTTGGTGACGATCACAAGTCCGTCGGTATAAGGATGGAGTGCCTGCTTGATAATCTGGTTGGTCACACGGGGACCGTAAAAGTCACTGGTATCGATGTGATTCACGCCAGCCGCCACGGCCTCCCGCAGAACAGCAATCGCAGCATCAACATCACGAGGCGGTCCCCACACTCCCGGGCCGGCAAGTTGCATTGCGCCATAGCCCATGCGGTTCACGGTCGTCGAGGTGCCCCGAAGGGTGAAGGCTCCAACAAGTTTCATCTGTTTTGTCATTCCTCTTCACCTGTTGGTTGCCACTTTCGGTGAGATTTGCTTTACTTGGTGGTTAGATGAAGGAAGCTTCAGTTTAGGAGTTCGCATTTGCCTCCGCGAGCGCAGGTCGTCTTAGAGCCGCGGAAATCGCCTATTCAAGCCCGTTCGGTGGCGAGCATAGATGCGATTCTGAAGGCCACTATTCAGGTTTTGCTCCAGGTCGGGAAGGAACGGCTGACCACGACGAAGGTCGCAATACGAGCGGGTGTGTCGGTAGGCACCTTATACCAATACTTCCCGAACAAAAGGGCACTTCTTCAGGCTGCCTTAAAACGTCACCTAACAGAGGTGGCAGAAGCGGTCGAACTCGTTTGCCGGGAACAGGAGGGTAGGACACTCCGGCAAATGGCGGCTCTCATCACTGCATTTCTTCACGCCAAGATGAGGGTTGCCCAAACCAGTATCGCTTTATACTCGGTAAGCTCCGACGTCGACGGGGCGAAGATCGTGCAGGAGATAGGGAGTCGATTCCACAAAGCGATCGTCCGAATGTTGCGGACAGCTTCCAAACCGTTCGCAACCGACCCACAACTTTTTGCGGCCATGCTCCAAGCCTCGATGAGCGGAGTCGTTCGGATACTTCTGGACTCAAGTACTCCCGAGCCGCAGTTCGACGCATGGCGTGAGGAATTGATCTTTGTAGCGTACTCATACCTGGACGCTTGTTCTGCCCGCACTTTGGTTCAGGGTGCTGATGCTGCCGGCATTGCCCGTATTCCTGCAAACTGACGTCTCAGTCGAGGCGACTTCGCCTGAGTGGTGGATGAAGGAAATGATCGTCAATGACGACTTCGAAACGGTTCCGGACCGGCGCAGCGAAGTATGCCGCCTACCTCGAGACGCCCGAGGGCCGACTGCGCCTCGATCTCGCCTTTGCCAACTTGCAGGACTTTCTGCCGCAGGCCACACGGTCTTTGCACGCTCTGGATCTTGGGTGCGGTACCGGCGCCATCGCGGTGCGCCTGGCGCGACTTGGCCTTCATGTCACGTTGCTGGATGCGTCCCTGCCGATGCTGGATTTCGCGAAGCGTGCCGCGCGGGAAGCAGGAGTTACACAGAGAATTGCGCTGAAACACGGCGATGCCACCCAATTGGCAAACTTGTTCCACGCTGAGTCGCTTGATGTAATTCTTTGCCACAATATCCTGGAATATGTTGACGACCCGTGTGCTGTGATGCGCAGTGCGGCTCGCGCCTTGCGAGATTCGTCGAGCATCATCTCGGTAATGGTGCGTAACCAGGCAGGTGAGGTGTTAAAGGCCGCAATTCAAGAGGGCGACTTGGCCGCAACCGAGCATAATCTCACCGCTGAGTGGGGACATGAGTCCCTGTACGGAGGAAGGGTGCGCCTATTTACGGCGGAGAGCCTGCAAGCCATGCTGCTCGAATCGTCCCTCACGGTAACTGGGGTGCGTGGCGTACGGGTCATGTCGGACTACTTGCCGCCGAGGGTTTCCCGAAATGATGAGTACGAGCGGATTCTGAAGCTAGAGCGCAAGCTGGGCGCGCGACCGGAGTTCGCCGCAGTCGCCCGCTACACGCATTGCCTGGCACATCGCGCAGGTCCAGTCATGATGGACGGTGCATGAACAACGTCATAGCCCAGTCTTCGTCGTCCGGATCTCGCACGATACCTGATGCCGGTATTTCGCTCGGACTCGGGCTTACCAACGAGTGTAATCTCGCCTGCGCTTTCTGTTACCGCGATCCAACTCGCGCGGATCGTCTCTCTCTGGATCAAGTGAAGGCAGTCATGGAACGCTTGCCCGTGCGCTCGGTGAATCTCGGCACGGGTGAGAACGGCATGCATCCCGACTTCAAGGCAATACTGGCCTACCTGCGAACGAAACCGGTCAAGCTCACCATCACATCCAATGGTCATAGTGTTGCTGTTCTGCAAGACAATGAGCTGTGTGCCTTCCATGACATCGAGTTCTCTCTCGATTACGCGACGCAAGCCGAACAGGATGCACAGCGCGGGCATGGCAATTGGGCACTCATCCAGCAGCAGGCAGAACGATGTCTCAGGCTGCGTATTCCTATAACCATCATCGCCGTTATGATGAAGTCGAATTACTTGCGTCTAGCGGATGTGGCGCGAATAGCCAAGCAGTTTGACGCTCCTTTGCGAGTGAATGTGTACCAAGCCGTGCGATCGGACGTTTATGCCCTCAGCTATGAAGAGTATTGGGAGGGGTTTGGGCGCCTCTTTGAGGAGACGGATGTAATCGCCATTGGCGAGCCGCTCGTTCGTGCGATGGCGGGACTCCCACCACTCCGAGGCGGTTGTGGCGTGAGCACCGTACGAGTGACACCAAGAGGCACGACACAACCCTGCGTCTATTGGCCAGGATCAGGGGAGCCGCTTTCAGACTTGGTCTCTGCAGGGCTCAACATTCTGGGCTCAACGCCCTTCGAGCAGGCGCGGACACTTCCTCAAACCTGCAATCAGTGCGAGTTCCGCGAGTCGTGCCACGGCGGATGTGCCGGACGGCGACGCTTGCAAGACGCACTACTACAGCCTGATTCTTACTGTCCGATCATTCGGGGCGAGCGCCCACGACTCGAGATCCGCATGGCCACTAACCGCGATCTGCCCAAACTGAGCAGCTCCTGCACTACAGTCGTGATCGCCAGGTAGTCTGATCGTGACGGACGACATCATCTGTTCGAATAACCCGCCTTCGTTTATTGCGCTTTCATCCAGGTATCCGAACCCGTCACCTTAACCGCCACGTCAGACAAGAAGATGTGCAGGGGCTTGCCGTCGGCAGTGCCGCGGTGTTCCGTCGAGAACAGCAGTGGACCTGCCTTTTTGTAGCCTGTCCATGTTGCGGTGACGAGGCTCGGTTTTTTGGGCCCGCCGCGATGGTAGACCAGGCACTGGACGCGCTTGTCTTTGCCGACGTAGAGGTCCCAGGTGTCGCCGGGCGTATAACCACCGGCTTCCGCGGGATACTTCACCACGACCAACTCGGCCGAACCGCTGCCAATCGGCAATTTCTTCATACCTTCATCGGTTACGGTGGCGCTCTTGTCCCAGTAAGCGTGGAAGGGGAATATGGCCCAATAGTTATCGTTGATGAACGCCGGATCCACTTCGTTTTTCACGGCGTCGGATTGGCTGCTGAGGTCGGTCCGTATGTAGGAAACCTTGACCGGCTTGCCGTCTTTATCCTTCCCCTCGTAGGAAACCTTGTTAGTCTTGGGTTCCCACTCCCACGTGTGAGCAAGTTTGAATACTCCGGGGATTTCCCCGTTCCAGGTGTAGCGAATAGCCTGAGTTTGATCCCACGAATCGATACCATAGGTCTTGGCGATCTGTTCGAGAATTGGCGCGCGCGGCTGCGCCCAGGAATCTGGAGTAAGGGTCAGCACTCCGCAAAGCAGAACGCCGATCATCGTTAAACGAAGGCGGGCATTTCTCATAGAGTTCGCTCCTCGGTAAGTTGAACGAATGTTGTCTTGGATGAGCCCCTCGGGCTCCCGGATACAGAAGTCGCGTCTTGGTGCAACGAGCGGATTAAACCAGTCCGCTCGGGTATCGAGGCAGTTCCGGCCGCATGAGCCGGCGCAACGCAATCACGGCACCGGCCGTTGCCACGCACCCATACTCCAGCAGCATTACCCAACCAGGGAGCGCCCCCCACGGACGCCCAAGTGTGCGCATGTGCCACATAACATACGTGGGGACAATGCTCACCGTCCAAACGATGATCAGCAGCGTTGAGGCCGACGTCAGAAATGGCAGCAGCCAGAGAAGATACCATGGGAATACAACGGGTGCGCACAAAAGACATGCTGCCATTGGCCATGCAAATATCTCCGGTGACCACTCGGGCCCCGCGCTTCTTAGCCAGGTTGCAGTCATAAGTCCGACGAGCACTGCCAGCCCAGCCAGCAACTGCGGAGGGGCCACTTGATCGAGTACCGCAAACACGGGACCATTAAATCGGAAACTCTGCACATACGTACCAAGCGAGCCGACCGGAATGCGGCCATGATCAAGAAATGGCACGTACAGAAGTCCGATCACGGCTGCCGCCAGCGCTGCGTCGCGAATGCGAACCCGCTTCCAGTAGAGGGGCAAAAGTACGACCGGCAGAAATTTCACTGCTATCGCTAGCCCAAGTCCGACGGCTGCAGTCGCTCGCCATCGGCGCACTAACGCGGCGGCGGAAACCAGCAACAATAGCGCGCCAACAATGTCAATGTGACCGCTTCCAGCCACCTCGATGGCCAACAATGGGTTCCAGGCCAACGCCAGAACCAGGTGAGCTCCCTGCCTGGTACAACGCAAGACGTCGAACAACACGAGAACAATTGCGAACTCGCAAACCACAAATGCTACTTTCAGTGCAAAGGTGGACTCCTGAATCGCGGTGACTGCGCGGAAAAAAAGCTGCGCTCCTGCTGGATATGGACTCGGTAGATCCGGGTTGTTCAGGCTGCGGGTTTCCGGGGTATGCAGCCCCTTAAAAGCAGGATCGCTGGGAATGACAATATATGGGTTGTAGCCGAGCCTCTGCAGGCGCCCATCCCAAACATATCGATGAATATCATCATCGGCGCCCGAGGGCACGCGAAGAAATTCGATGTGCCACACAGCAGCCAGGACGAGCCCAAGGACGACAGCGCGTCGGGAAAATCTTGGCGCAGCGAACAACTCACGGATCGCTAAGAGGTAC